>Ga0187871_10000668_pt1 | contig 32111 bp, 24 predicted proteins | sample June2016WEW_16_1_FD_132988 | JGI IMG/M metagenome (GOLD analysis project Ga0187871, IMG submission 132988) | Peatland microbial communities from SPRUCE experiment site at the Marcell Experimental Forest, Minnesota, USA - June2016WEW_16_10 | ecosystem: Environmental > Terrestrial > Soil >...
AGCCGCCAGTAAGTTCAAGTTCCCCCATCATCGCCGGCGACAACCGCCGGAAATCGTCAGATACACCTGAAAGGAAGGAGGTTTCCGTGTTCAAAACACGTACGCGGATGGTGAGTTTCCGTCTCTCGGAAGACGAATACGAGCGCCTCAAGGATCTCTCTCTCATGGAATGCGCGCGCAGCGTTTCCGAGTTTGCCCGGGCGGCGTTGTGTAAGCTGCCGAATGGCAATGGAGAGCCCGGCGCCACGGCGGCGCCACGCATGGAAAAGCTGGAGGGCGCCGTCCGCCAATTGAAGATGGAGATGCACCAGCTCCGCCAGCTCGTGGAGACCACTAGAGGCCAAGTCCCGGACGAGCCGCAGGCGGCTACGCTCCAGGAGAACAACCAATGAAGCGCGCCGCAATTCCCGTCGGCGTCGCCTTGGCTCTGTGGGTGGCATGTGTGCCAGCCGTCGCGCAACAACCCGCGGCTGGCGTGACCGCGCAGCCGGCTGGCGCCGCGGAGCCGCCCCAGACGCGCGTAACGTACCTGCTGGGCCCAGACGATACCGTCACCATTCACGCCCAGAACGCGCCCGATCTCAGCGAAAAGCCGTTCCGCGTGGATGCGAATGGCGAAATCAAGCTGCCCATGATCGGCCATATTCACGCGGGCGGGCTCACCCTCGAACAACTCGAGGGGGAAATCGCCACCGGTTTGAAGGTGTACCTGGTCGAGCCCGAAGTGACCGTCAGCATTACGGAATTTCGCAGCCAGCCGGTTTCCATAGTAGGCGCAGTGGCCACCCCCGGCGTCCATCAGCTCGAAGGTCAGAAGACCCTGGTCGAGATTCTGGCCATCGCGGGCGGCCTGCGGCCGGATGCCGGACCCACCGTAAAGATCACGCGCCGCCTCGAATTCGGACGCATCCCCTTGCCGGGCGCGGTGGACGATCCCACCCACCAGTTCAGCATCGCCGAGGTCAACCTGAAATCCGTGATGGAGGCCAAGAACCCGGAATTCAATATTCCGATCCGTCCGCACGACGTGATTTCCGTCCCGCACGCCGAAGTGGTCTACGTGATCGGCGAGGTCACCCGTGCCGGCGCACTCCCGCTAAACGAGGGCGACTCGCTCTCGGTGTTGGAAGCTGTCTCATCTTCCGGCGGCATGCTGCATACCGCGGCCGTCAGCCACTCGCGGATTCTGCGTCCGGTCCCCGGCCAGCAGAAGCGCACCGAGATCGTCGTGGATTTCAAGAAAATCATGGCCGGCCAGTCCGAAGACATTCCCCTACTGGCGGGCGACGTCCTGGTGGTTCCCGGCAGCGCCGGCAAACACGCGGTATATCGCGCATTGGAAGCCGCCGTCACCGCCGGCACATTCATCGCCAGCTACGGCGTCTATCACTAGAGGCAATATCATGGACGAACTTCAGCACATCCCCAACGGCGCGGGCCGCGAGTTGGCCCCGCTCATGCCCCGCCCGGATATCGGCCTCCCCGCGCCGCTTGGCTCGGATACGGTTCGCGGCGGCGTCAAACGCGAGTACGCCGGCGTCCTCGAATACTGGCAGATGGTGCGGCGTCATAAGACCGCCGTCATCGTGGTGTCCGTTCTGGGCGCGGTGGCGGGCTTCCTCTACACCCTTCCCCAGCCGCGCGTCTATCAGGCCCATACCACCATCGAAGTGCAGGGACTCAACGAGGATTTCCTGGGCCTGCACAACGTCAGTCCCACCGTCAGCCCCACCAGCAATTATTATCCCGACTTCGACATCCAGACGCAGGTCAAGATCATGCAAAGCGAATCGCTGGCCAACAGCGTCGTGGCGGACCTGGAGAAGGGCAAGCCGCCCGGGAATATGCGTCCGCCCGATCGCCTCACCGTCTGGAAAAAGGCCTTGAAAATCGATCCGCCCAGCCAGGATGAGCTTTGGAAACTCGCCATAGCGACCGCCGCGGAAAGCGTGCGCGTGCGCGCCTCGGGAACCAACCGGATCGTGGAAATTACTTGCGACTCCACCCAGCCCGAGGTGGCCTCGACCTTCGCCAACACCCTCACCAGGGAGTTCATCGAACAGAATCTGGAAGCTCGCTGGAAAAGCACCGAGTACACCGGCGAATGGCTTACCCGCCAGCTTCAGGACATCAAGATCAAACTGGAGAAGGCGGATGAAGAGCTCAATTCCTACGCCCGCTCATCCGGCCTGACCTTCACCGACGAAAAGACTAGTGTGGAGGAAGAGAAGCTCCGCTCCCTGCAAAAGGACCTGTTGCAAGCCCAATCCGACCGCGTATCCAAGGAATCCAAGTACGAAATGGCAGCCAACAGCCCGCCGGAAGCACTGCCGGATGTGCTGGACGATTCCTCCCTCCGCGACGACGAAACCAATCTCACCGAACTGCGCCGCAAGCTCGCCGAGCAGCGCATCGCCCTCACTCCCCAAAACCCGGAAGTCCGCCGTGTCCAGGCTCAGATCAACCTGATGGAAGCCACTCTGAAACAGGAACGCGCCAATATCCTCACCCGCATCAAGAACGAGTACGAGGCCGCCCAAAACCGCGAAAAGCTGATGACCGCCTCTTACCTGGCGGAAGTGAAACTGGTCGCCGACCAGTCCGAGAAGACCACCCACTACGGCATTCTGAAACGCGAAGTGGATTCCAACCGCTCATTGTACGAAACCATGTTGCAGCGCATGAAGGAAGCCAGCGTCGCTTCCGCCCTCCGCGCCAGCAACATCCGCGTCGTGGACCCTGCCGAGCCGCCATCGATTCCGTATAAACCGAACGTGGTTCGCTACATCGTGATGGGCCTGCTGCTCGGCATCTGCCTCGGCGTCAGCCTGGTAGTGCTGCGGGAGCGCGCCGATCGCACGCTGCACGATCCAGGAGATATCGCGTATTACCTGCATCTTCCGGAGTTGGGCGTGGTCCCCACCGCCAATATCGAACTCACCCCTCGGGGCTTCAAGACGTCGCGCCCCTCCAAAGCCGCGGTGCTCGATTTGGATGGCCAGCCGTCGCTTGACGACGACGTCATGAACGACCGCGTCGAACTGATCACCTGGGCGCGCAAGAAGTCGCTCATCTCGGAGTCCTTCCGTACCACCCTGACTTCGATTCTTTTCTCCGGGCACAATGGTTCCCGGCCGCGTGTGCTGGTGATGACCAGCGCCAGCCCAAAAGAGGGCAAAACCACCGTGGTCTGCAACCTGGCCATCGCGCTCGCCGAGATCAACCACAAAGTGCTGGTGATCGATGCCGACCTGCGCCGTCCCAGAATGCACAACGTGTTCGGCGTGAAAAACGACGACCACGGCCTCAGCGAGCTGCTCCTGAAACAGGAGCGCGTCGAGGATGTGGACTTGCGCGCCGCTGTCCGCGCTACGCACATCCCCAACCTGTATGTGATGCCGGCCGGCCGCTCCCGCTTCAACGCCGCCAGCCTGCTGCACTCCGAGCGGCTGCCCGAGCTTCTGCTCGGCCTGCGCGCCCAATTTGACACCATCATGATCGACACGCCCCCCATGGTGAACATCCCCGACGCGCGTGTCCTGGCCCGCCTCGCCGACGGCGTAATCATGATCCTCCGCTCCGCCCATACTACCCGCGACGCCGCCCTGCTCGCGAAACAACGCTTCATGGACGATGGCATTCCGGTGATGGGCACCATCCTGAATAACTGGAATCCCAATACTCCCGGCTACGGCTACTACCGCAACTACTACGAGGGTTATCACCATTATCTCGGCGACGGAAACGGAAGCGGCAACGGGAATGGCAACGGCAGCAGCAATGGGCACAGCAAGCGCGGAAACGGCGCCAAGACAAATGGCAAAGTCCGCATAGTTCCCAAAGAAGTCGAAGAAGTAGAAGTGGAAACCGATTAACACTGTCATGTGCGGCATTGCCGGAATGTTTCGGACTCACGGTGAAACCACCGTGGAGGACCGCCGCGCCGTCGCGCGCATGGCCGCCGCCGAAACGCATCGCGGTCCCGACGATGCCGGCTTCTTTGAGGATGCCCGCGTAGTCTTTGGCCATCGCCGCCTCTCGATCATCGATCTCTCTCCCACCGGCCATCAGCCCATGTCCAACGAGGACGGCAGGATCTGGGTGACCTATAACGGGGAGATCTACAACTACCCCGAACTGGCCGCCGAGTTGACCGGCCACCGTTTCGTCTCGCGCTCGGATACCGAAGTTCTGCTCCACGGCTACGAGGAGTGGGGCATCGAAGGGCTCCTCCGCAGGCTGCGCGGCATGTTCGCGTTCGCTGTTTACGACAAGCGCGGCCCCCAGCCGGTGTGTCTGCTGGCGCGCGATCGCCTGGGGATCAAACCCCTGTACTACGTGTCTCAGCAGGATCGCCTCGCCTTTGCCTCGGAGGTCAAGGCCCTGGTAGTATCCGGCTTAGTACCGAATCGGAAAAATCCTACGGCGATTGCTGGCTTGCTCTTGCTCGGCTCCGTGCCCGCACCCGCCACGGGTATTGCAGGCGTGAACTGCCTGCTGCCGGGGCACTATCTGGTGGCGGATGGAAAAGGAACCGCGGTCCGCAAATACTGGGAGCCGGAACAAGCCAATTCCGAGGACCCCGAGCCGCGCGCGTCCGCGGGCCGGTTGCGTGAAGCCTTGGCCGACGCCGTGAACCGCCATCTGGTCAGCGACGTTCCTATCGGCGTCTTCTTGAGTGGCGGCGTCGATTCGGCCGCCCTGGTGGCGCTGGCCTCGCGTGCAAAATCGTCACTTGCCACCCTCACCGTCGTCTTCGACGAGCGCGAGTTCAGCGAAGGCGCCGAAGCCCGCCGCATCGCCCAACAGTTCGCCACCGATCACCGTGAAGTCCGCGTCACCAGTCAGGACTTTATGCGGGAACTCCCCAACGTCCTGCGCGTGATGGATCAGCCCACTAACGACGGCGTGAATACTTACTTCGTCTCGCGCGCCGCCCGCCAGGCCGGACTCACCGTAGTGCTCTCCGGCCTCGGCGGCGACGAAGTCTTTGGCGGCTACAAGCACTATCGCTGGCTGGCGCGCTATGGCAATTCCATCCGGCGATTCTCCGCGCTGCCCGGCTTCCTCCGCCACACGGTACTTTCGACCGCCGTGCGTTACGGACGCCTGCGCGGCCGCGAAAATTGGATGCGTCTCGCCAGCTTGCAGGATGGCGTCACCGACGCGGGCCTGTATCTGGCCCTCCGCGGGTTCTTCGCGCCCGAACAGGTGCGCGCGCTGCTCGACGTGAACTCGCGCGATGTCCGCTTGGCCGCCGATGAGTATCTGGACGCCCTTCGCCCCCGCGCCGCCGTCGGAGTAGGCACCGGACCGGCCTTCCGCCGCATGGAAATGGGGCGCTACCTCCACGATCAACTCCTGCGCGATACCGACGTTTTCAGCATGGCGCACTCCATCGAAGTGCGCGTGCCCTATCTCGATCACCTACTGGTGGCACAGGCTTCCGCGCTGGCGCAGGCTTCAGCCGGCGATGCGCACGCCCCTGGAAACAAGCCGCTGCTGACCGCAGCCGCCGGCGAACCCGCCGTCTTCGATGCTGCCCGCCGCGGCAAGCGCGGCTTCTCGTTCCCATTCGGCAAATGGATGAAGCTGCACAGCGGCGAGCTGCGTGAGATGGCCCTGGCCGGCGGCTGCCTGAACCGCCGCACCATCGGCCAGTTGTGGAACGAGTTCGATCGCGGCAGATTGCACTGGTCGCGTGCCTGGATGTTGGCCGTGATCGGGGCGGGGAAGTAGGCGATGGAAGCGATTAAACAGACTCTTCCGGCAAAGCCTCCTTCGGCACGCCGCATCGGATTCGTATCGGGGCTGAAGAACCGGTTCACGTCGGAGGAACGCAAACCGCGCAAGATTCTGACCGGCCCGTTCCAGGGAATTGTGATGAGCCTATCCCTGCGCACCCAGGCTCAATTCTACGTCGGCCTGTTCGAACGGGAAACTCACCCCTGGCTCCAGCGCCTTTCGAAGGGCGTCGCGACGGCTATCGACATTGGTGTTGCGCACGGCGAACACACCATTTATTTCCTGACAAAGACGAAAGCCGCTCACGTACTCGCGTTCGAACCGGATGTGAGCTGCATCCCATTTCTGCGCGAGAACCTGGTGCTGAACGGCTGCCGGTGGTCGGACCGTTTGCAATTCTCCACGAAATTCGTTGGCGCTTCCGACGCCGCGCAGGAGATTAGCCTGGATTCGCTGGCGCCGTCCGTCCATTCCCCCTGCATCGTCAAAATGGACGTGGACGGCGCGGAGGAACAGATCCTCCATGGAGCGAAATCCTTCAACAGTCTGCCGGGCGTGCGCTGGCTCATAGAGACCCATTCGAAGCAATTGGAGATCGCCTGCGAGAAGATGCTGCACGATGCGGGCTTCCAAACCAGGATCATCCAGAACGCCTGGTGGCGAGTTTTCATTCCCGAACGGCGCCCAGTTGGGCATAACCGATGGCTCGCTGCATGGAAGAGCGGGGAGCCTCAAAGCTGCAGCGGGCAGTGAGTCGATGGTGACGCTGAATCCAATATTCATCAGGAAGGCACGGCGTGTCATCGCACGCAAAGCCGACGCGCTATTGGGCCAGTTTTTTTCCCTCGACAAAACCGTCGAAGCCATGTGCCTCCGGCCGTTCGAGTTACATCTGGAGCTCACTAATCTCTGCAACGCCAATTGCGTATTCTGTCCCTATCAGTATCAGCAGCGTGACACCCAGACGATGAGCGATGAAGTATTTCATAAGGCGGTGGGCGACTACGCGGCGATCGGAGGAGGGGCGGTTGGTCTCACGCCGGTTGTGGGCGATGCACTGATCGATCCAAAGTTTCTCGACCGCGTACGCTATCTCCGTTCCTTGCCGCAGGTCGACAGGATCTGGCTTACCACCAACGCCATTTTGCTGGATCGATTTGGCGTGGACAATGTGCTGGACTCCGGCGTCACATCTATCAACATCAGCACCGCCGGATTTGACCGGGAAATGTACGAGCGGGTCTATCGGAATGGCTCCTATCATAGGATGCAGAGGAATGTGCTGGAGTTGGTTCAGCGGAACACGGCGAAAGGACGGCCCGTGTCGGTAGCCATTTGCCTCCGCCCCGATCGTCCTCTCAGCGAAGTCATGAAGCACCCCGATTTCCAGCCGATCCTGGCGCATTCGCCGGAACTGGACTTTACCTGGTCCTACACGAATGCGAATGGCCGGATCAAGCGGGACAGCTTGCCCGCATTAATGAAAATCCGAACCGTTTCTTCCGCCAAGAACGAGACCTGCGTCCAGTTGCTAAACGGTCCGATTGTCCTATCCAATGGAGAGATCCTGTGTTGCAGTTGCGTCGCTTCGATGGACTCGGCACACGACCTGGGAATCGGGAATATCCTGAGAGACGACCTTCTGGAAGCTTGGACGAGCGAACGTTTGCGGCAAATTCGGGCGGCTTTTCAGAATGGGAAACTAAGCGCTACATGCGGCGGCTGCGATATGTACCGGGACCTCGAACTCTACCGCACCTCGGAAGGCCGGGAGCGAGCCAGGTTGAACCTCGCCCGGCATCGGGGCGAACTAGTTAGGCGTCAAGCCGCAGCCGGACCGTTTAGCGGGGGATGATTCACTGTGGTGCTATCGAGGATCACAACTTCACCGCTTGCGTCGTGGGCCCGTAATATGGGACGCCGTATCGGACTGAACCGGCTGGTTTCACGGCTCACCAGGACGAAAGGGTACGAGGAGCGTTTCGGTGGCGAGTTGCTGAAGCTGGTTTCGGCGGGGGACTGCGTGTGGGATGTAGGGGCGAACATCGGGTATTACGCCACGCAGTTCGCCGAGAAAACGGGGAAGGGTCCCGTAGTAGCCTTTGAGCCCGTGGGAAGCTGCTACCAGGAACTAGTCAGGAGATGCGGCGATGGAGATAGGGTCATCGCAGTCGAAGCCGCATTGGGATCGGCGGATGGCGCCGCGCCCATGGAAGTCGCGGATGATCCTTTCTCGACGACGAATCGCCTCAGGCCTGGCGCGGATGCCGATTCCGGGGGCCCGCTGGTACGAGTGCGCCGGGCAGATTCTTTCGCCGCCGAGCATCCCGACCTGTTTCCAAATGTAATCAAGGTTGACGTTGAGGGGCACGAAGGCGCCGTGCTCGACGGAATGAGAGCACTCCTGGTGGATAAACGGCTGCGCTGCGTGGGCTTCGAAGTGCATTTCGGCATTTTGCAGGAACGGGGCGAAGGTGGAAGGCCGCGCGAGATTCAAGAGGCGATGGAGGCGGAGGGTTTTCAGGTTAGGTGGACCGATATGTCTCACATGATCGGCGTACGGGTGACGCATGGCGTCTGAGGCCACGCCCGTCCTCATCCTCCGCCCCTCCACCGGTTTTCTGCGCCTGCACCTGCGCGACCTTTGGGAGTATCGTGAGTTGCTTTACTTCCTGGTCTGGCGCGATATCAAGGTTCGCTATAAGCAGACCGCACTGGGTGCGGCTTGGGCAATTCTACAGCCCGTCATGACCATGCTGGTCTTCAGCGTCTTCTTCGGCCGCCTGGCGAAGGTGCCCTCCGACGGCGTACCGTATCCGATCTTCGCCTACTGCGCGCTGCTCCCTTGGCAACTCTTCGCCTTCGCGCTTACGGAGTCGAGCAACAGCCTGGTGGCCAGCCAAAACCTGATCACGAAAGTGTATTTTCCGCGCCTCGTGATTCCTATCTCCTCCGTGCTGGCAGGACTGGTGGACTTCGCCATCGCCTTCGTCATCTTGCTGGTGATGATGCTTTATTACGGCATTGTGCCCACTGCGGCGGTAGCATTGCTTCCGCTGTTCCTGCTGCTGGCGGTGGTGACCGCGCTAGCGGTGGGGCTTTGGTTCTCGGCGCTGAATGTGAAGTACCGCGACGTGCGCTACACCATCCCGTTCTTAACGCAGTTCTGGATGTTCGCCACCCCGGTCGCCTATCCTGCCAGCCTGGTTCCGGAGCGCTGGCGGCCTTTATATGGATTGAACCCCATGGCCGGCGTGGTGGAAGGCTTCCGCTGGGCTCTCCTAGGTAAGGAACACGCACCGGGTCCCCTCCTGTGGGTTTCGGTCGCGGCGGTAGTTGTGTTGCTCATCGGTGGCCTACGGTATTTTAAGAAGACGGAAAGCACGTTCGCGGACATCGTATGAGCGACATCGCCATCCGCGTCGAAAAGCTGGGCAAACGGTATAGTATCGGCCGGCGAATCGGCTACCAGACCTTTCGCGAATCGGTAACCGATACGTTGCTTGCCCCCTTTCGCCTGCTGCGCCGCACCCGTCGAGACGAGCGCAGGGCCGAGGACGAGCACATCTGGGCGGTTAAGGATGTCTCCTTCGAGATCCCTCGCGGCGAAGTGGTCGGCGTGATCGGCCGCAACGGCGCGGGCAAATCGACCCTGCTGAAACTGCTGTCCCGCATCACAGAGCCCACCGAAGGCTTCGGCGAGATCCGCGGCCGCGTAGGTTCGCTCCTGGAGGTTGGGACCGGCTTCAGCAATGAGTTGACCGGCCGTGAGAATACTTACCTGAACGGCGCCATCCTCGGCATGCGCAAGGCTGAGATCGCTCGCAAATTCGACGAGATCGTAGCGTTCGCGGAAATCGAGAAGTTTCTCGATACCCCCGTGAAGCACTATTCCAGCGGCATGTATATGCGGCTGGCCTTCGCCGTGGCCGCGCACTTGGAGCCCGAGATTTTGATCGTGGATGAGGTGCTCGCCGTGGGCGATGCCGCGTTTCAGAAGAAGTGCCTCAACAAGATGCAGGATGTGGGGCGCGCCGGACGCACTGTGATCTTTGTGTCGCACAGCATGCCGGCGATCGCCCGCCTGTGTCCCAAGACGCTGCTCCTGGACGCCGGAAAGGTAGTACGCTTTGGCGCTACGCATGACGTGGTCAGCAACTATCTGCGCTCCGATACCGGCAGTTGCGCGGCGCGGCAGTGGGTAGACGCGCCAAGGCAGCCAGGCAACGAGATTGTCACCCTGCGGTCCGTCCGCATTCGCGGCGTCGCTGGCGAGACGCGCGAAACTATCGATGTACGGGATCCGGTCGGGATCGAAATGGAATACGAGGTTTGGAAGCCGGGCTATGCCCTTGTCCCGAATTTCAATGTGCATGACGACCAGGGCGTGTGCCTGTTTACAGTCCATGATCTGGATCCGGCCTGGCATCGCAGGCCCAAGCCGCCTGGAATTTACTCGACCACAGCCTGGGTACCCGGCGATCTGCTGGCGGAGGGCACGCATTTTGTAGGTGCCGGCGTGAGTACCATGATCCCGCTCTACACCCATTTCTACGAATCCGATGCGGTGGCTTTCCACGTTGTCGATGGCTGCCAGGGCGATTCCGCGCGCGGTGATTTCAACGGAGACATGCCGGGTATTGTGCGGCCGCTTCTCGAGTGGTCGACCCGTATTATTGACGAACCGATTGTAGCGTCGGCCCAGGTAGTGACAGAGCACAGTGTGGCAGCCGGAGCCTGCGAATGAGCCAATTCTATTCACAAAACGGCGAGGACCGAATCCTATCGAGGATGTTCTCTGACGTCGGCACTTGTGTCGAGGTTGGGGCGCATGACGGCGTCTATTTGAGCAATACGTATCATTTCGAGGAGCGGGGCTGGCAGTGTATCCTGGTCGAGCCGAACGGCGAATTGTGCGCGAAGATCCGCCAGTCGCGCCGAGCGTCCGTTTTTGAATGCGCGAAGTCCGAATCCTGCGGTGAACTCATCCTCTATGAAGGCAGCGGCGAAGACGACCTGTATTCAACCTTGGAGGCACCCACGCCTGGGTCGCCCCAACGTTTCCGGGCCGTAGTCGTTCAGACCCGCACCCTTGATTCGATACTCGAAGAAGCAGGCGTTGACTCGCTTGACTTTATTACAATCGACGTCGAAGGCCACGAAAGTCGCACTCTCAGAGGATTGACATTGAGCAGGTGGAAGCCTCGCTTAGTGCTACTTGAAGACAATAGCGATTTTGCGGAAGGAGAAGTCGAGCGCCACATGCGCCACACCGGGTACTACCGCTTTTGGCGAAGCGGTGCCAACGACTGGTATGCCGGGAAAAGCGTAAGTCGAGTGTGGCTACTGTCGCGAATTCTATTCTCGGACTGCTTTTCTTTGCAGGGCTTCCTCAAGGGAATGCTGCCAAGGCAACCAGTTCGGAAGCTTCTCTTGGTGAGTCGCTTGCTGCGTAAGGCGCGTGTGAACTCGCCATCTGAAGCGAGGAACTGACATGCGGCGGATTCGCCTGATCTCGAATTCCCAGACCGGATGGCAGGATTCCCGCATTCAGTTCAGTCCTAAAATCCGGCTGGAGGGCGCCGATGGCCTGTTCGTTTGGGGCGCCATGGTGCCGGAATTCCTCACCTACCGCGGCCCTAAGGCGTGGTTCATGGACGAACCCAGAACTCAGAGCATGTGGCACACCGGCCTCTGTAAGCAAGCCCTCCGCACGGTCGCGCCGCGCGAGTTTCTGCATCACTCCAATCTCGATGCCCGTTACCGTTTTCCATGCGTTACGCACTATGGCGAGCCAACCTGCGCCGATCCGCCACACCGTAAGGACGCCGCCGTCGCGGTGGTGAACAATTTCGGGGGCCGTCTCTGGTGGGTACGCGACTTTGTCGTCGGCGCAGCCACGCGGTTTTCCATCGGCCCCTGGCTGCGATACGGAGCGAGGCTCCGCAACAAGTTCATTCTTCATCCCGCTGTGGAACTCTTCGGGCTGCCGGAATACTGGGATCGGTATCGTAAGTGGCCCTGGTCGAAGCCCACTCCGCCCGCGAACTATCGCGGCCCATTCGGAACGAATTGGTTCGAAGATCGTCATGTGGCGGCCCTCAGCCAATATAAGATCGCGGTGTGCCTCGAGAATGCCTCGTTGCCCTATTACTTCACCGAAAAACTGGTAAACGCGGCGCGGGCGGGATGTGTCCCCATTTATCATGCCCATCCGACGGTTCGCGAGATGTTCTTGCAGGGAGCACGGTGGATCGACCCGGCCGACTTTGCGTTCAATCCGTCGGCCACTCTGGCCGCGGCCAATCGTTGCGACGCAACCCGGATTCGGCAGCAAAACTGGAAATGGCTGCAGAGCGACGCGGTGAAGGCGACCCAAGGGGGCCGGGTATGGTCGCGGATCGCCGATCATTTTGTAGAACGAATCTCCGCCTCCTGGACCGCAACAGACGCCGGCACGGTAGCTTTGACGCGCGCCTGACAACGTGAGCTCGATTTGAAGCGCATCTTCTACATCCAGTACACCAACCCCGCCGGGTATCCGCCGCTCGAGCACAGCTCCCGCATCCTCGGCGATGACGGTTGGCAGGTGACGTTCTTAGGCACTGGTGCGTTGGGCGCGGATGCCCTACGGTTTCCGCCGCACCCGAACATTCGCGTGCGCCGCCTCAGCTTTTGCCGGCCAGGATGGCGGCAGAAGCTGCACTATTCCTATTTCTGCCTCTGGGTATTCATTTGGGCTCTCCTGGCCCGTCCGGTTTGGATCTACGTGTCGGACGCGCTCGCATGCCCGGCTGCTCTTGCGCTCGGCATCCTGCCCTGGCTGCGGATCCTATATCATGAGCACGACTCGCCGGCCCCTCCCGCTGGCGCCTTCCAGCGGCTGGTCCATTGGGCGCGTCGGCGCGTCGCGAACCGTGCAGCGGCCTGCATCCTGCCGAATGAGACAAGACTGGAACGTTTCAAAGCTGAAATGGGAATGCGTCACGGCATGTTCTGCGTTTGGAACTGCCCGTCCAGTTCGGAGGTCGCGCCAGAGCGTGCCGCCGACAACGGAAACTTTTGGCTGCTGTACCACGGCTCCATTGTGCCCGAAAGATTGCCTTTTGCCGTAGTGGACGCGCTGGCCGCCCTGCCCGACAGTGTGCGGCTGCGGGTGATCGGCTACGAAACGGTCGGCAGCGTCGGCTACATCGGCCGGCTGCAGCAGCGTGCCCGGCAAATCGGCGTGGACGGGCGCCTGCAGGTAGTCGACGCGCTTCCCCGCCGCGACCTGATGGAGTGGTGCCGGCGCTGCGACGCGGGCCTGGCGCTGATGCCCCTGAGTTCGGCGGACATCAACCTTCAGGCGATGACCGGCGCCTCGAACAAGCCTTTCGATTACCTCGCCAGCGGCCTGCCGCTGCTGGTGTCCGATCTCCCGGATTGGCGTGCTGAATTCGTGCAGCCCGGGTACGGTTTCCCCTGCGATCCCCAGGATGCCGACAGCATAGCCGGCGCGGTTCGGCGCTTCCTGGAAGATCCGGGTCTGGCGCGCGCCATGGGTGAAATGGGCCGCCGGCGCATACTCGACGAGTGGAATTACGAGGCCTGTTTCCAGCCGGTTCGGCGCTGCCTCGAGGCTTAACGATGGCCGCCATCCAGGAAAACGATGTCCTTCATACGACGCATCGGCCGCCCGTTGGCAGTGCCCGCCCCAACAATCCGCTGCTGGTCGTCGAAACCCATCCCGTGCAATACCACGCCCCCGTCTACCGCGAATTGGATTCCACGCTCGGCATCCCTGTGACCGCCATTTACGCTTCCGATTTCAGCGTAGCCGGCTATCGCGACCGCGAATTCGGCGCGTCTTTCCGCTGGGATACCGATCTGTTGTCCGGATACCAGTCCTCGTTCTTGTCCACCGTGGCCAAGGGCGGTGCGGGCAGCGCTGAGCGTGCATCCGCCCGCGGCTTACGTTCCGCCCTGCGCGTCGCCCAGCCCGCCGCCATCTTACTCACTGGCTACAGTCCCAGCTTCTATCGCCAGGCCTGGATCGCCGCCTGGCGGCAGCGCTGTCCGCTAATTTTCCGCGCCGAAACCACCGACCACGCGCGCGAACGCGGGACGGCGCGCGAATCGTTGCGCACCGCGGCGCTCAAGGCGCTTTACCGTTCGTGCGCCCGGCTGCTTTACGTCGGCCGCCGCTCCCACGATCACTTTCGGCGTCTGGGGATACCCGGCGAGAAGCTTGTGTTCTCACCCTATTGTGTGGACACCACAGCGTTCGAACCCGGTGAAGAAGCCCGCGCCCGGCTGCGCGTGGCCACGCGCGAACAACTAGGCGTCCCCGCCGCGGGCTATCTCATCCTTTTCGCGGGCAAGCTCACCGCGCGTAAAGCGCCGGATCTCCTGCTGCGCGCCGCCCAATTGCTTCCGGCCGAAATCCGTGACCGTCTTACCATCGCGTTCATGGGCAGCGGGGAACTGCAACCGATGCTGGAACAATCCGCCGGCAGTGCGCCCCCTGTCGCCACCCGCTTCCTCGGATTTCAAAATCAGACGCAGCTCAGCCCTTACTATCACGCCGCCGACCTGCTCGTGTTGCCCAGTCTGCGCTCCGAAACCTGGGGTCTGGTGGTGAACGAAGCCCTGCATCACGGCGTGCCCTGCGTGGTGTCGGAAGCGGTCGGCTGCGCGCCCGATCTGGTCGCGCCTGGCGCAACCGGCGAAATCGCCGCCACGGGATCGGCCGAAAGTCTTGCCGCGGCGATCGCCAGAGCGCTACGCCTCGCCGGCCGCGTCGAAACACGCGAAAGGTGCCGTGTCAAGGTCTCCGGCTTCACCGTTGCGAAAGCCGCTCAAGGCATCGCCGAGGCATACCGGGCAGTCGTCCACAAGCCATGAACCCCGCGCGTCTACTGCTGGTTGGCAACCCCGGGAGCGTACATATCGGTGCGCACTTGTACGAGGCCGCGCAGGCCCTCGGCCTTCCCGTCCACCTGTGCGACATCCGGCGGGCGTTCGACGCTCCCCGCTGGCGGGTCGCGCTCAACTGGCATCTGCGCAGTCGCCGGCCTTCCCAACTGCGCGCCTTTAGCGAATGCGTGCTCCAGGCCTGCCGCGATTTCCGCCCCTCTTGCCTGCTTTCTACCGGGCTCGCGCCCATCGATGCGCAGGCGCTCATCGCCATCCGCGGACTGGGAATCGCGCGGCTGAACTATCTGACGGACGACCCCTGGAATCCGGCCATGCGTGCCGCGTTCTTTCTCCGGGCGCTGCCGCACTACGATCGCGTCTTTTCGCCCCGGCAATCCAATCTGGACATGCTGCGCAACTCCGGATGTCCCGATGTTTCCTATCTCCCCTTTGCGTTCGCGCCGGCGCAGCACTACTGCGAGCGTGCCCAGCCCGAGGAAGAGGGCCGGTTGGCTTCGGACGTGCTCTTTGTGGGCGGGGCCGATCGCGATCGCCTGCCTGTAGTGGCCGCCCTGATTGGCGCCGGGCTGCGCGTCGCCCTCTACGGGGGCTATTGGAGCCGCTTCCCGGAAACCCGCGCTTTCGACCGCGGCCAAGCCAGTCCCCAAACTCTTCGCCACGCCACCGCCGCGGCCAAAATCGCGCTCTGCCTGGTGCGCCGGGCTAACCGCGACGGACACGTCATGCGCAGTTTTGAAATCCCCGCCATCGGCGCATGCATGCTCGTTGAAGATACCGCGGAGCATCGTGAGATCTTCGGACCAGACGATGAATCAGTTGTTTACTTCCGCTCCGCCTCGGAAATGATCGGCAAGGCGCATTCGCTGCTCGATCGCCCGGCCGAACGCCAAAGGCTGGCCGCCGCCGCCCACGCGCGCATCGTCGCCGGCCGCCACACGTATCAAGACAGGCTGGCAGCGATGCTCGGCCTCCCTGCGCAACACCATGAAGATCGCTATAGTCGTCCACGGCCGCTTTCATGCGTTTGACCTCGCGGTCGCGCTTTCGCGGCGGCACCAGGTGACGGTTTTCACTAACTACCCGAAGTGGGCCTGCAAGCGCTTCGGACTCGCGCCCGCGCAGGTGCGCAGCTTCTGGTTGCATGGCATCGTCTCGCGGGCCGCCTGGTGGCTGCACGAAAACCTGTCGATTCCCTACGCGGAAGCGTTTTTGCATAAGCTCTTTGGCCGCTGGGCCGCCGCCCGTATTGTCAAAGAAGAATGGGATGTGGTGCATTCGTTCAGCGGCGTTTCCGAAGAGATCCTGCGTGCGACCAGCGCGCACGCCTCGCTCCGTATGATGGTGCGCGCCTCCGCGCACATCCGTGCCCAAGCCCGCATTATGGAGGACGAAGAACTTCGTGCCGGAACCAGGCTCGATCGCCCCAGTCGTTGGATGATCGCGCGCGAAGAACGCGAATACTCGCTCGCCGAACGCATCTATGTGCTTTCCAGCTTCGCCCGAAACAGCTTCCTCGGCAACGGTACGGCCCCCTGGAAGTTGTCGGTAGTACCCCATGGTGCGCGCTTGGATCATTTCCGGCCGCCGGATCGCGTCATCGAAGCCCGTTGTGACCGCATAGTATCCGGCCAGCCTCTCCGCGTTCTGTTCGTGGGCACCCTCTGTTTCCGCAAAGGCTTGCTCGATCTCGCCGCCATCTTGCGCGCCCCGGGCAGCGAGCGTTTTCAATTCCGGTTTGTCGGTCCGGTTTCCGAGGAAGCCAGGCGGCTCGTGAAAGAGTTGCATCCCCTGGCCGAATTCGTTCCGAAACAGCCGCAAGACAAGCTGTCGGAGTCGTACGCGTGGGGTGACGTTTTCGTCTTTCCCACCATCGAAGACGGATTTGCCCTGGTTCTCACGCAAGCCAATGCCGCCGGTCTCCCGATCCTCACCACCACCAACTGCTGCGGCCCCGATCTGATCCACGAAGGAAAGACCGGGTGGGTGCTCCCGATCCGCGCGCCGGAGGCTTTCACCCTGCGCCTCGATTGGTGCCATGCGCATCGGGAAGAGTTGGCTGGGATGGTGCGCCGGATCTACTACGACTTTCAACCGCGCACCTGGGCGGATGTCGCCACGGATTTTGAAGCGGTATGCGAACAGCATGCGGTGATCGACTAATGCCTGTCGCCAACACCATCGATCCGCACGACCTGATTCCGCCTCCCACCCACAACCGCGTGGATGCGTTCGTGCAGCGTTGGGTAGCCGGTACCAATGGCAATTTGTATGTTCCGCTGATCAACAGGCTGCCGCGCTATCCGATCCCGGTGTGGCCTGGCGACCGCGCGCCCTCCGGCGCCGGTCTGCTGCTCGATGTGGGCTGCGGCTGGGGCCGCTGGATGATCGGCGCGGCCCGTTCCGGGTACCGGCCCGTGGGAATCGACGTGAAACTGGAACCGCTGCAGGCGGCGCGCCGCGTGATGCAAGCCCATGGAGTCGAGGGCCACGTCGTGCTTGCGGATTTGACCGCCCTTCCCTTCAAGGACGGCACGTTCGACTGCGTCTTCTCCTACAGCGTCGTCCAGCACGTCCACAAGCGCAAAGCCGCCGCCTTTGTAATGGAGACGGGGCGCGTGCTGAAGAGCGGCGCAGTCTCCCTGATCGAGTATCCGCTCAAACACGGCCTCACCAACTTCCGCCACTTCTTCAAAGCGAACCACGAAGACGATCCCGACTCCTGGTGCGTCCGTTATTATGGATGGCGCGAACTGGAGTCCCTGTTTCAAGGAGTTTTTGGAAACGCGCGCATCTCGGTGGATTGCTTTTTCGGCATCGGCGTCCGACTCGAAGATATCGACTTGCTGCCCGGGAAGTACAAGCCCATAGTCTGGATGTCGCAGATGCTCAAGTATGCCGCGGCGATATTCCCACCCCTGCGGCGGCTGAGCGACTCCGTGTTTGTGTACTCGCGAAAACTCCCAAAGCAAATCTAGTGGAGGGCGGGCAATCTTGCCCGCAGCCGGCTTTCAGCCGGCCCTGCCGAAGAATGGAAAACCTGACCCATGGATCCCAGCAAATTACCTGAACTCTGTCTCCTCTGGCTGGCCATGATGTGCGTGCTCGTCTTCGTACGCCTCCGCTGGAAAATGCCGGGCACGGGTTTGACTCTCGCTTACCTGCTGAACCTGTCCCTCATCCACCTGGCCGGCGCGGCCATTTACCTGCTCCCCGCGTTTCAGGATCACGATCCACATCTCACCGAGATGGGCTTCGAGCAGAGTGTGTACGGCGTGGTGGCCTTTGTCATCGGCGGTCTCATCATCACCCCGATCCTGGTGACCAAAGGCATCTTGCCCCGGGCCAAGGGCACGCAACAGGCGGACGTAAGGCTTCCCAAGGCCTACGTCGTCTGCGGAGTCCTCTTCTATTTGCTGTCGGCGACGTTCCTGGGGCACCTCCCGACCGCTACGGCCATCGTTTCTACAGGCCAGCAACTGGTGGTAGTCGGCCTGGCCCTCTGCTGCTGGCGAGCTTGGCGCGCCAATAGCGTTCGCAGGTTGTTGGGCTGGCTCGCGATGTCCCTGATCTTGCCTTTCACCACGCTCATCACGGCGGGATTTCTAGGCTACGGCGCGATCGCGGTTCTAACTATTCTGATCTTCGTCTCGAGTTTCGTCCGCTCGCCGATCAAGGTGATCCTGGCCGGGGCGTTGACCATCTATCTGGGCCTTTCCGTATTCGTCAGCTACATGCGCGACCGGACGGACATTCGCGCCACCGTCTGGGGCGAGCAGTCATTCGAGGATCGCTTCGATAAAATTTCGAAAACCGTTACCACTTTCGAGTGGTTCGATCCCGGCAATTTCGAACACCTGCAGCGCATCGATGATCGCCTCAACCAGAACTTCCTTGTAGGCGCGGCAGTCTATCAGTTGGGTCAAACCCAAAACTTCGCCCGCGGCGACACCCTGTGGGACGCGCTGCTGGCCCTCATCCCCCGTGCCATCTGGCCCGACAAGCCCATTACGGCGGGCAGCGGCAATCTGGCCAGCCGCTATACCGGCATCGACTTTGCCTCCGGTACCAGTGTCGGCGTCGGTCAGGTGATGGAGTTCTACTTGAACTTCGGAACCCCGGGCGTGGTCATCGGCTTCATGATCATGGGTGTGTTGGTGACGTCTTTCGATTGGCAGGCGGCCGAGCGGCTGGCGCGTAACGATCTCCACGGTTTCGTGCTGTGGTTCCTCCCGGGCATCGCGCTGTTGCAGGTGGGAGGCCAGCTCGTCGAGATTACCGCCAGCGCCGCGGCCAGCCTGGTGGTCGCCCTGTTGGTGAACCGGTTGCTGGATAGCTGGCACGGAGGCCAGGTAGAGCCAGCGGTTTCGCCTGCCAACCGAGCCCCAATTGTGCCGAACTTCCGCCGTTCCGCGGGCAATGTCTGACAGGCGCATGACCGAACTGCTCGGAGTCTTCCCTTCGCTGGAACCGCTTGGGGGCGTGCAGGCCAGCGGCCGGGAAGCATGGCAAGGTATTGTAAACCGGATCGGCGATCGAGCTTGCTTCTTCGGGTATGGGGCTGGCGAGAGTAAGACGCGGGCCGCGCTCTCGGCCATGGCGCAGCGCCGGCACGCGACCATCCTGCTGGTGTGGCATCTGCGGCTGCTCAAACTGGCGCCGCTCGTGGCGGACACCGCCGCGCGCGTGGTCGTATTTTTGCATGGCATTGAAGCCTGGCGCCCGCAGGATGTCTTGACTCGATGGTCAATGGCCAAGGTGAATCTGTTCCTCTCTAACAGTGACCATACCTGGGAACGCTTTCTGGCTTTCAATCCGGCTCTCACGAGCGCGCCGCATACGACCGTGCACCTCGGAGCGGGTGATCTCGAGGGTCACCTCGTGCCCGACCCCGCGGGCCCTCCCGTCGCGTTGATGTTGGGCCGCATGCGATGCGGCGAAGACTACAAGGGGCACCGCCAGATGATCGAAGCTTGGCCGCGCATCGTCGAAAGCATCCCTGGCGCCGAACTGTGGATCGCGGGCGATGGCGACTTGCGCGCATCTCTGGAGCAAATGGCGCGCAGCCATGCCGGCATCCGCTTCTTCGGCAAGATCTCGGAGGAGCAAAAGCAGGACCTCCTGACCCGGTGCCGCTGTTTGGCCATGCCCAGCCGGGGCGAAGGCTTCGGCTTGGTCTATCTTGAGGCCATGCGTATGGGTCGCCCATGCCTGGTCGGTGATCGCGACGGTGGCCGCGAAGTGGTCAATCCACCCGATGCTGGCTTGTCAGTCGACCCGGACGACGCTTCGGAACTCGCCGCGGGTGTCATCCGCTTGCTGACCCCGGGGCCCCAGTGGGATCGTTGGTCGCGGCAGGCGCGCAGCCGCTATGAAAACCGCTTCACCGCGCGCCATTTTCGCGAGCGCTTGAACGATGCCTTGTTCGCCGTCTGAAACTCGTGCCCGTGCATAAAATCCTCCATGTGATCCCCTCGGTCGGCCCCGAGCGTGGTGGACCCAGCGTCTTGATGCGTACCCTGGCCCGCGCCCTCTCCAACGCCGGCATGGAAATTCACGTGGCCACCACCGACGACAACGGCCCCGGCCGGCTGCCCGTCCCGCATGGCCTGCCGCAACACGAGGATGGCGCCACCTTCTGGTACTTCCCCCGCCAGACCCGCTTCTACACGTTCTCATGGCCGCTGACCCAATGGCTCGCGCGCCACGTAAGCGAATTCGACCTGGTGCACATCCATGCGCTGTTCTCTTATGCCGCTCTTCCCGCCGCCCTCCTGGCCCACCGCGCGGGTGTCCCGTATATCGTCCGGCCTCTCGGCACGCTGAACCGTTGGGGCGTCCGGAATCGCCGTCCGTGGCTCAAGCAGCTCTCCTTCCGCGTCCTCGAAAGCCGCATTTTGGCCGCCGCCGCGGGCATTCATTACACCTGCGAACAGGAACGCGTGGAGGCCGGCGAATTGGGCGTTTCCGCAAATCCGCTCATCATTCCGAATGCTGTGGAACTCCCCACCCGTGAAATCTGCCCGCCCCACGCTCTTCCGCACGGCCGCAAAGTAATCCTCTTCCTCTCCCGCTTCGACCGGAAAAAGGGCCTCGACCTGCTCTTTGCCGCCTTCGCGCGCCTGCGCACCGGGTGCCCGGGCGTAGTCCTGGTCCTCGCCGGAACCGGCGACCCGGAATTGGTGGCCAGCCTCAAGTCCGACGCCGATCGTCTCGGCATCGCTGCCGATGTCGTTTGGGCCGGCTTCCTGACCGGCGAAGATAAGTGGGCCGCCCTCGGCGCCGCGGATGTCTTCGTTCTCCCGTCTTACTCTGAGAATTTCGGCATCGCACTGGTGGAAGCCCTGGCTTGCGGTTGCCCTGTCGTCCTCTCCGATCAGGTCGGCATTCACCGCGAGATCAGCCGCGCCGAAGCCGGACTGGTCATCCCATGCCGGGTCGAAGAACTGGCCGCCGCCATCCTGAACGTGCTCACCGACGCCGCCCTCCGCCGCCGCATGAGCGAAAACGGGGTTCGGCTAGCGCGCCGGCAATTCTCGATCGAAGCCGTCAGCCGTCAACTGGCGGCGGCCTACGCGGCGGTGACCAATTGAGTTCCCCCAGTCTCGCCGTCGTGGTCCTGACCCTTAACGAGGAAGTCAACCTGCCGCGCTGTCTCGACAGTCTGCAGGGGTTGGCATGCTCCGTAGTGGTTGTCGATTCCGGAAGCACTGACAAGACTCCCCAAATCGCCGAACGCTACAAAACCGCCTGGCTGTCCCATCCCTTCGAAAACTATGCCGTCCAGCGTAACTGGGCCCAGGAGAACCTGCCTGTCGAATCCGATTGGGTTCTCCACTTAGATGCCGATGAGCGCCTCACTCCCGAACTCGCCCGCGAGATCAATCGGACCCTGGCCGCCACGGATGACTCGATCGACGGCTTCCTGCTGCGCAAACGGACCATCTTCATGGGCCGCTGGATTCGCCATGGCGGACACTATCCTTCCTATCATCTCCGCCTATTCCGCCGGAACAAAGGCCGCTGCGAGGACCGCCTCTACGATCAGCACTTCGTCGTCGCCGGGAAAGTCAAGCCCCTCGATAGCGACTATCTGGATATCGTCGCCACCAACCTCAGCACCTGGACTCTGCGTCATAGACGGTGGGCTGAGTTGGAGGCCAACGAAATGGTGGCCCAGGACGAAGGCCGCCGCCAGGTGCATCCCGATCTGCTCGGAAATCCCATAGAGCGTCGCCGCTGGTTTCGCAATGCCTATTCGCGCGGTCCGCTCTTCGGCCGCGCGTTCGCTTATTGGTTTTACCGCTATCTCGTCCGTCTGGGCTTCCTCGACGGCAAGGAAGGACTAATCTTCCATTTCCTGCAGGGCTTTTGGTTTCGCTTCCTGGTAGACGCGATGATCTACGAGCAACACAAAGCATGACGTTCTTCCGCACTCAGTTGTGCGAGTTACAACCTCAAGGGGCACAAGAGTGAAAATTCTCGGACTCAACGCCTTCCATGGCGACGCTTCGGCGGCTCTTCTCGACGACGGCCTGCTCGTCTCGGCCATCGAAGAAGAGCGGTTGAACCGCATCAAACATTGGGCCGGATTCCCCAATCTGGCCGCCGCTGCCTGCCTCAACGGATCGGATCGGAACGACGTGGAGCACGTCGCCATTTCCCGGAATCCCTTCGCGCACATTTCGCGGAAGGTGTTGTATGCTGCCGCCCGGCCGGCCTCCTGGCAGCGGTCCATGTCGCGCGTGGCCAATATCGTCCAGGTGGCCCGCCTCAGTTCCGAGCGCCCCGGCACCATTCTGTCCGAACTGAAGCGCGCCCGCATCCATAAGGTTGAGCACCATCGCGCGCACCTCGCCAGCGCCTTCTTCGCCTCCCCCTTCGCGGAAGCCGCCGTCGTCTCGGTGGACGGATTCGGCGATTACACCAGCATTCAATGGGGCATCGGCCGCGGCAATCGCATCTACGTGCAAGGCTCCGTTCTGTTCCCGCACTCGCTCGGCATTCTCTACACCGCGTTCACCCAGTTTCTGGGCTTTCCCAAGTACGGCGACGAATACAAGATGATGGGCCTCGCGGCTTACGGCGAACCCCGCTTCGCCCAGCAGGTCCGCCAGATCGTCAAAACGGAGTCCGGCAGTTGCCGGCTCGACCTGGATTATTTTACCCACCACAGCCAGGGCGTCAAGATGACTTGGGATGGCGGCGAACCGGTGTCCGGCAGCATCTTCTCGCGCAAAATGCTCGACGTATTCGGCGAAACCCGTTCCCCCCGCGGCGAAATCACCGATCGGCACGCCGATCTGGCGGCGTCGGTGCAAACCGTTCTCGAGGAAAACTACTTCGCCCTTCTCAATCACGTCTACCAAAGCACGGGGCAGAAGAATCTGTGTCTGGCGGGCGGCGTCGCTCTGAACTGCGCGGCCAACGGCAAGATCTTCGAACAGACGCCATTCCGCGACATCTATATTCAGCCGGCCGCCAGCGACGCGGGTACTTCCATTGGCGCGGCGCTGTCTGTCTGGCACGAGCGCTTGCATCAGCCGCGCGCATTTGTGATGCAGCACGCTTATTATGGGCCCGAATATAGCGACCGTGAAATCCTCGCGGAACTGGAGTCCGCCGGCGTCGCCTGGCGCCGCTTGAGCGAGACGGAATTGGTGGATCAGACCGCCGCCCAGATCGCCGCCGGCAAAGTAGTCGGCTGGTTCCAGGGCCGCATGGAGTTTGGTCCGCGCGCCCTCGGCAATCGCAGCATACTGGCCGACCCCCGCCGCTCGGACATGAAGGATCTCCTCAACAGCCGCATCAAGCATCGCGAACATTTCCGCCCGTTCTGCCCCTCCGTCCTGGCCGAATGCGTTTCGGACTTCTTTGAAACCAGTTACCCGTCGCCCTTCATGGTCACCGCGTATCGCATCAAAGGCGATCGCCTGCGGGATATCCCTGCCGTAACGCACGCCGATGGCACCGGCCGCCTTCAAACCGTCGACCGGGAATCCAACCCGCTCTATTGGAAACTCATCCGTCGCTTCGGCGACCTCACCGGCGTGCCCATTCTGCTGAACACTTCATTCAACGAGAACGAACCCATCGTCCAGACCCCCGCGCAGGCCCTCGATTGCTTCCTGCGCACCCGTATGGACGTGCTGGCCATGGGTTCCTACATTCTCCTGAAGTCCGATAACCTGCACGCCAGCGAAAACAAGCGTGCTTTTGCTTTAGCCTGACATCCGAGGTTCACATGAAGATACTGCTGCTGAACCAGTGCTTCTATCCCGACGTGGTTTCCACGGCTCAGCACGCGAGCGATCTCGTCGCAGCGCTCGCGGAACGCGGCCATGAAGTGACCGTGGTGGCCGGCACGCGCGCCTACGACAACCCGCGCATCAAGTTTCCCAAACGGGAACAATGGCGCGGCAGCCGCATTCTGCGCGTCCCGTGTCTGGCCCTCGGCAAGAGTGCGAAATGGCGTCGCGCCGCTAACTTCGCCAGTTTCTTCCTCAGTTGCATCCTCCGCATCCTCTTCCTCCCGCGCTACGACGTGGTCATGGCCCTCACTTCCCCGCCGCTGATCTCGTTGCTCGGCGCGCTCTACGTCAAGCTCAAAGGCGGACGCTTCATCTTCTGGGTCATGGACCTGAACCCCGATGAAGCCGTGGCCGCCGGCTGGCTTCGCCACGACTCAGTCACCGCCCGTATTCTCGCCGCATTACTGAACTTCAGCCTGGTCTCCGCCGACGAAGTCGTGGTACTCGACCGCTTCATGCGCAAACGCGTCATGCAAAAAGGCGTGCCCGCGGAAAAAATCAGTGTCATCCCGCCCTGGGCCCACAGCAATGTCGTCCGCTACGATCCCGATGGCCGGCTGGCCTTCCGCGAACGTCATGGCTTGGAGGGCAAGTACGTAGTCATGTATTCGGGCAATCATAGCCCCTGCCATCCTTTGACCACCGTGCTCCAGGCCGCCCAGCGCCTCGCCGATCGTCCCGAAATCGTCTTCTGTTTCGTGGGTGGCGGCAGTGAATTCTCGGGCGTCGCCGCTTTTGCCGCCGCCCACAATCTGCCGAACATCCGTTCGCTCCCCTATCAGCCGCTCGCGATTCTATCGGCTTCGCTTTCGGCCGCCGATCTGCACGTCGTGGTCATGGGCGATCCGCTGGTGGGCATCGTCCACACTTGCAAAATCTATAACATCATGTGCATTGGCGCCCCGGTCCTCTACATCGGGCCCGCCAAGAGTCACGTCATGGATATCGCCGCCGGCAACGGAATCCCACTGTCCTCCGCCAATCATGGCGACGTGGATCTGGTGGTGCGCCGCATCCTGGCGAACATTAAATCCGGCGCAAAGCTCGGCGTGCCCGACAAGCGTATGGTCGAGCGCGGCCGCAGCTTCCATCAGGACCAGCTCGTTCCCCGCTTCGCGGATCTGGTCGAAGCCCTGCCCGAACAGGCCGCGGCGGCCGCGGTCGGCAGCCACGCTCTCGGAGACTGACTCGCGTGCTGCTGCTCCTGGCCGCGGCCTTCGCTCCCATACAGACATTCTCCATTCAGGAACTATTCGGCGTGACGCACCCGCCCCAAGTTATCGACTTCGATTTCCATAAGCCCATCGATCCCGATCGCGCTTATATGATTGGCCCGCAAGGGATGCCGGTTCCCTTTCAACTTCTGCACGATGGCAAGATCGCCGTCGAGGCCGCTCTGGCCGCCAACACCAGCGCCGAGTGGAAGCTTTACGCCGCGGAAGCCGGCCGCCGTCCCGCATCTTTCCCATCGGCGGTGCGCATTGCCGAAACCCCGGCTTACTACGAAATCGTCAACGGACTCACCGGCGTCCGCATCGCCCGTGCCGATCGTCCGTTTCTGGCGCCGATCCAGGGTATCCTCTATCGCGATGGAACCTGGACTGCTACCGGTCCGAACGCCCTCGAAGTCGCCGGAAAGCCCACTGGCATGCGTGTACGCTTCGTCGAGCGAGGCCCGCTTAAAGTCGTCGTCGAGGTGTCCTACAGCATCGATCGCCCACGCCTCGAATACGGCGATAAGACGCTCCTGCCGGCCGGACCGGGATTCTATCGGTCCACCATCGAAGTTCAAGCCGGCCAGCCCTCCATCCTGATCGAAGACGATACCGACGCCGACCTTCGCTATACCCGCGATATCTATCGCGGCCTCCAGCCGGACCAGGCCCGCTACCGCGGCCACCACTCCACCTCCATCGAAAATGGCCGCGAGCCGGATGGCCGCCAGTACCGCCCATGGAACGAGCGCCCCGCTGGCGACGCCATTCGCGACCTGCAATACCGCACGCCCGCTCCCTCCGATTACAACAGCGAGCCTCCCCACATCCGCCGCATGGCCGTTTGGGATCCCTGGGTGTATGACAGCGGCTGGTATTGGCTGTTGTACAACACCCAAGCGGCGCCCGATGCCAACCTGATCGGCATCTTTGCCGGCCCTGCATCCCGCGCCATCGGCGCTGCGCACAATGGCGCCGGCATCTTCACCGCGCCCGGTCCCATAGCCGGCATCGCCTTCGAAACCCATCGCCGCGCGCCCGATGCCCACGTTTCTCCGCGGGTCCGCATCGCCTGGGGCATCTTCGTCGGCTCCAAAGGCGCGGATCTCGGCGACCCATACAAAGTGCAGAACATCGCCCGCCAGATGAACTTGCTCGGCGGCATCAACTTGAACAAGGTCTATCGCTGCCCAACGGAATTCGCCGATCCGCCCGGCGCCTATCAGCCTCTGTTTATGCCTCGCGCCGCAGTCGACGCTCTTATCGGCCGTGTTCGCTCCGGCCCCGATGACTACCACCGGCTCTACAACGATGAGCCGGCTGCCCGGCCTCTGCTGGACATGTGGCGTGACCCCTCCGGAGCCAAACTGCATGAACTGGCTGCCGGCATCGCCGCGACTGCCCACGATCTCCTCGATGCCTTGGTCAATGGCGACGGCATCTACGATTTCCACTACCACTACTGGCACGGCGGCCTGGAGATGACCCGCCAGGCCGTCTGGATCAATGCCGTCCTCACCAGCGATCGCGCCACCGCCGCGGACCGCGCCGGCGTGAAAGCCGCCGCCGCGTTGTTTGCCTCAGTCCTCTGGGATCCCGATTTCGTGCCGTTGTTCGACGGCCACGGCCTGAACCTGGGCACCGCCAACATGCCCGTGCAGCAGAACCAGTACCGCGATATTTACGCGGCCTTACTGGGCCGCGACCGCCACGCCGTAGTGACGCGCGCTCTCGATAACCTTCACCAGACCGTCAACGAGGCCGGCGCGGCCATGGGTTCCACCCATTACATCGGCGCCTCCATGGGTCCGCTCCTCACCACCCTTCAGCAGTTGCAAACCGCCGGCCTCGCCGACGCCTTCCGCGACGAGCCCCGCCTGTCCCGCTTCGCCGAATTCTACCTTAACCTGCTTACTCCACCCGAGCCCCGCTTCGGCGGATACCGCAAGCTGGTCTCCATCGGCGATGGTTCCACCGAATCCTCGGAACTCTACGGCCAGCTCGCCACCGGTTTCGCCGCCTCCGATCCTGCCCTCTCGGCCCGCCTGATGGCCGCCTGGCGCCAGTCCGGCGCGATGCACTCAGGCTTTCACGGCTCCACAATCCTCAAGATCGACGAGGATCTGCCCGTCGCCAACCCCTCCCTCGGCGACGCGACCTTCCCTGGCTGGTATACTGTCCTGAGAAACGGCTGGGGTAGCCGGAACGAGACTGCTGTCTGGCTGGTCGACGGCGATTTCTACCGGGACCATGCGCACGAGGACAACGGTACCGTGGCAATCTACGCGCTAGGAGCGCCGCTCTCCATCGACTGGGGCAGTATGTATTACCCTTCATCTCCCGGCGCTTTCATGCATTCCGTTGCGCTGCCCGAAAACGCGCTGCCTTTCCCCTGGGACACCACTGCCACACCCCTCGATCAAATCGGATTCCGCTGGCAGCATGCCGCGGTCGGAACTTTCGATTCTTTCCCCTCGAGCGCCTGCGTACGCGCCACCTACGAATCGAATGGCGCGGTTTGGACCCGTTCCGTCTACTCCATCCATCCCGACGAAAGCAACCCCATCATCGCCATCCGCGACAACATCGCGGGAACCCATTCCGCCCGCATCGTCACCCTGAACCTGATGGCCGCTCCGCCCGCTCTGCCTTCCTGCACCGGCCAGTGGCTCATCAACTGGGATCTCTACGCGTTCACCGCGGACCCTGCCCAGACGGTCATGCGAAGCTGGTCGCACCACTGGCATCCCAATCGCGAACAAAACGAGTTTGCCAAAGCGAACCGCCGCCCCTTTGAAGAATCGCAATCCATCTTCCGCATCCGCACCACAGGCGCATCCACTTTGCTGCTGCTCCCCTGGCGCAAAGACCGCCCGCGCGATGCTTCCGTCCGCAACGAAGGCCTCCGTACCACCATCGCCTGGAATGACTCTACGACCATGATCGATCCCGATTGCTACACCTACAATGACACTCGTTCCACCATCGTCACCGCTTTCGGCGCGACGCCGTGCCAATCTGCCGGAATCGCCATCGCGGGCGGCGCGGCCGAGGTTCACATCCAGCCGGACCGCGCCACCATCACCGCCCACGGCGCCCCCGGCCCGCGAACCATCTCCTTGCCCAGCTCCTGGGGAGCCCGCCGCGTCATCGACTACGCCGGCCCCCAACCCAAAACCGTAATTCTCCACCCTGTGGGGCGGGCCTCCAGGCCTGCGCGGGTCCTCCAGAACCCTCTCTTCTTCCTTCCCCTACTCCTCCTAACCCTGACCGCCGCCCTGGCCACCGCCCAGGTCAGATGTCCATCACCCGCCGCCAAAGTGAACTTCGCGCCCAACAAGAACTCTGATGCGAACCAGGGACTCATCATCACCAGCTTCTTCCCCAGCTCGCAAACCGAGAATTGCATCGCCATCACCGACCTCACCGGCGCCCCCTCCTGGACCTATTGCGCCCCCGGTTATCTATTCATGACCCACGCGGTCTTGGGCGATACCATCTTGTTCCTCTCCAACACGACCTCTACGAATTACGCCGTCAACGAGATGAATCTGTCCGGTACCATTCTGCATTCGCTCACCGAATCCGCGGCCAACATTCAACTCGCCACACTCAAGCAGCAGCCCATCATCGACTTCAACCATGAGGCCTTTCGCCTCCCCAATGGCTATACCGCTGTAATCGCGCATAACGAGCGCCTCTATACCGATATTCAAGGATCTACCGGCACGGTAGACATCCTGGGCGACGAAGTCCTGGTGCTCAACACCCAGTGGAAGATCGTCTGGACCTGGAACGCCTTCGATTTCCTTCCGGTCACCCGCGCCGCCGTCCTCGGCGAGACCTGCACCCCATGCCCCGAAGCCAACCTCGGTAAGTGCTGCCCCATCACGCTCGCCGCCCAGGCCAACGATTGGCTGCATGGAAACTCGCTCACCTACGACTCCACCGACGGCAACCTGATCCTGTCCCTTCGCAACCAGGATTGGATCGTCAAGATCGCCTATCAGAACGGAGCCGGCGACGGCCATGTGATCTGGACCCTCGGCAACGGCGGCAACTTTACCATGGTCAACACGCCCCAGATTCCGTCCCCCTGGTTCAGCCATCAGCACGACGTCGGCATCCAGGCCACCGATAATCCCAAGCTCCTCACCCTGTTCGACAATGGCAACACCCGGGAGGCCACCGATCCCACCGCCAAGAGCCGCGGGCAAGTCCTCTCCATCGATGAGCCGGCCCTCACCGCCGACATCCACTTCAACGCCAACCTCCCGTTTTACTCGGCGGGATACGGCACCGCGCAGATCTTGGAAAACGGCAACTACTGGTTCCAGGCCGGCGTAGTGGGCGGCTCGACCGGCGGCTATCCCACCCGCTCGTTCGAATTCTTTCCGTCCGGCTATACCGGCACCGCCGCCTTTGGAATTGAGTTTGCCGACACCGCCTATCGGTCTTTCCGCCTCGACAACAGTTCCGGCTTCTAGCCCTCGTGGCGCACGCTTAAGCGTGCAGCGGCGAACTTCAGTTCGCCGGTTTTTCTTGTGTATGACACGCGCAATCACTGTAAACACAACTAATCCACGTCATACATTCGCAAACAACCGATTTCATCGCCGTACTTACTATTATTTTCCGATTCTGGCGCCATAAACTCACAAACACCTAGCCATTACCTCGGTTGGGCCTTATAATAATCTAAACTTGTATCCCATGTCAGGCTACAAAACTACCGGACTCCTACTACCCGAATCGTGTATGACGTGTATGACAAATAACCGCCGCCCAATGAGGACCTATTAATGAGCCATACCAAGCAGACCAACCGGGTAACCGGCCAGCCGGAAATCGAACCGGGCGTACGCAAGCCCTACCAAAAACCCGCTCTCCGCTATGAACGGGTCTTCGAGACATCCGCACTGACCTGCGGAAAAGTGCAAACCACGCAGTCTGGTTGCCACCAGAACAGGAAGACTTCATAGTGAAGATTACTCAGCGGGTAAATCGCAGCGGCCGCGCCTCTCGCAGGTTGTCTGTCGTTCTCACGGCCGGGGCTCTTGTAGCCCTCGGGCTAGTCCTCTATACGCCGGTCTTCGGCGACTTCTCGCGCACACTCATCACCGACCCCATCGATGAATCCAAGCTCGTGCCGCTGTCCGGTAACACCCGCCCCGAAGCCACCGCGGAGAACGATCGCGGCCCCGTGTCCGACAGCTTTCGCATGGACGGACTGATGCTTCAGCTCAAACGCTCCCCGGTACTCGAGTCCGAGTTCAAGCAATACATCGAGCAACTCACCGATAAGTCTTCCCCCAACTTTCGCAAGTGGCTTACCCCCCAGCAGATCGCCAGCCGGTATGGCTTGGCGCAGCAGGATCTTTCCACAATCCAAACTTGGCTTAAGTCCCACGGCCTCAGCGTCGACCACACCTATGAAAACAGCATGGTCATCGCGTTCTCCGGCAATGCTGGCCAGATCCGCGAAGCCTTCCACACCGAAATCCATAACCTTGAAGTGAAGGGCCAGGCGCACTTCGCCAACATGAGCGATCCCCAGATCCCCGAAGCGCTCTTCCCCGCCGTCGCCGGCGTCGCGGCTCTGCACGATTTCAAGCCCCACACCATGGCCAAAAGGGCGCCGAAATATACATTTGGCGGGTGCGGCCCCGATCCCACATTCCCCACCAGTCCGGCGAACTGCAACCCGCTGGTCCCCGCCGACTATCAAGTCATATACAACCTCAATCCGCTATTCCGGCAAGGCATCCTGGGCGCTGGCCAGACCGTCGTCGTAGTGGATGATTCCGATAGCTACAGCAACGACGTAGCCACTTATCGCAGTACTTTCCTCAGCCAATACTCCGGTACCAACATCACCACGCATCCCGGTGGCTGCAGCGATCCCGGCGATAACTCCGATGACTCCGAATCGAATATCGACGCCGAAGTCGCGGCCGCCATTGCACCCAACGCCACCATCGACCTGGCTACCTGCAGCAGCGTGCTGACGGCCGTCCAGAATCTGGTGAACGGCACTAATGGCACCACCATCCCCTCCATCATGAGCATCAGCTACGGCGAATGCGAAACTTCGAATGGCGCGGCCAGTAACTTGTCTTTCTATACCGCGTACCAGACCGGCGTGGCCACCGGAATGTCCATCTTCGTTTCCGCCGGTGACGAGAGCGCCACGAGTTGCTCCTCGAATCTCGATTACAGCCGTTACGGCATCGGCGTGAGCGGATACGCATCCACTCCGTATAACGTCGCGGTCGGAGGTACCGACTTCGAAGACAGCTATCTGAATACCGGCGCTCAATATTGGAACCAATCGTCAACCAGTCTGACCTTGACCGGTGTTACCGTCAGCGGAACCAACGCCACCTACGCCTTCTCCGGATACACCGGGTCCGCGCCGGCCATCGGACAGATCTTGCTCGCCACCGGATTTGTCACCACTGCGAACAATGGCTACTTCGAGATCACCGCGGTTGCGCCTGGAGCCCTTACCGTCACCGATGTCACGCAAGCCACCGAAACGGATCCCGGAAGCGGCCTGATATCCACCGGTAACCTGCCCAGCAGCGGATCTGCCCTGTCTTATCTTCCGGAGATGCCGTGGAACGACTCCTGCGCTAACTTCGAGATTTACAACCAGTCGGGCTTCTCCACCGGCTTCGGCTCTCTCGGCTTCTGCAATAACACCGTGGCCACGACCAACGACGAGTACCTCGACACCGGCTCGGGTAGCGGCGGACCCAGCGGTTGCGCTACCGGCACCGTTGCCACATCCCGCGTCGTTAGCGGTTCCTGCGCCGGATATCCCAAGCCCTCCTGGCAGCAGGGCATCTTCGGCAACCCAGCCGATGGTGTCCGCGATATCCCCGATATCTCGAATTTCGCCGCCAACGGAATCTGGGGTCAC
>Ga0187871_10000669_pt1 | contig 32035 bp, 27 predicted proteins | sample June2016WEW_16_1_FD_132988 | JGI IMG/M metagenome (GOLD analysis project Ga0187871, IMG submission 132988) | Peatland microbial communities from SPRUCE experiment site at the Marcell Experimental Forest, Minnesota, USA - June2016WEW_16_10 | ecosystem: Environmental > Terrestrial > Soil >...
GGCGCTGGAAGGCCGCGGTGGCCCTTGTGTTTTACGCCGGCAGTTTGCATGCGTTGATCCTCAGCTTGCACATGCGGATCGCGGGAGGACGTTTCGATTTCGTGGTGCCGGGGAATTCGCTCCACAATGGATTTTCGCACATATTTTCCTATTCACTGCTGTGGTGCAGCACCTGGGAGTTTCGATTTTACCGAAGCGCTCCGGACCGGCCGCAGCGGCGGTTCCATGCATTCCTCATTTTCGCCTTTTTGCTCGCCTTGCTCGGCATTGCGAGTTTGCACGTGCTGCCGCTTTCGTTATCGGAAACGGCCAGGGTCTGGTTGAGTGTGTGGCTATCGCTGATTCCGATTGTGCCGCTGGTGGCGCTGATCTACCTGGTGTGGCGGCACAATTTCCTGCAGATCGGCCGGCAGAAGAATCTGGTGTTCGCGGTGCTGGCAACGTTCTTGGCGCTGTTGTACTTGAGCTTGGTCCGGCGTGTGAGCGGCTGGCTGGAGCCGGAGCTGCCTCCGGAGGCTTCGGCGGCAATCCTGCTGTTTGTGCTGGTGATTTTCATCGAGCCGATGCAGCGCCTGCTGGGACGGACTTTGCAGGAGACGGCGCAGCGGGAGATGGATCGCGTCCAACGCCTGATGGCAGAAATACAAGGGGAAGCGCGACAAGGGGATTTGCAGGCGCTGGCCAGATTTGTCGAGCGGCGCGTGAAGGAAACATTCGAGCTTGCGAGAGCCAAAGTCGAGTTCCTGGATCGCTCGAAAATCGAACAGGGAAGCGAAGATCCGGTGGCACCGCCGGGTTTGGACGAATCGCAGTCGCAGAAACCGCGATTTGCGCTCCTTGAAGGCAAAGAGCCCGAGCCTCGTGCCTTCGGCGCCGACGTTGAGGGCGTCCTTAGAGTCGTACCCCACGGCGCGGCGCTTTCTGGAGAAACGCGCGCTGCGCTGGAATTTTTGTGCGAACAGCTGCCAGGGGCGGTCGATCTGTGCCGGTTGATCGAAGAAAAGCTGCAACTCGAACGGCAATTGGCGGAACGCGAGCGCTTGGCGGTGCTGGGACAAATGGCGGCGAGCATTTCGCACAATTTGAAAAATCCGCTGGGGTCGATCAAGACCATCCTGCAAGTGCAAATGGAAAATCCGCAGTTGCCCGACACCATGCGCAGCGAGACGAAGATGGTGCTGGACGAGATTGGACGCTTGTCTGCCAAGCTGAACCAGTTGCTGCAATTCAGCCGGCCTGCGATTCGAGGCGGAATCGTGGAGGCCACCTGCGACGCGCGAGCAATCATCGAACAAGTTGCTGCAGTATTGCGGCACGAGGCGGAGCGGCGCGGGGTTTTGCTGGAGACGCACTTGCCGGAGAGCGGCGTGACGATCGCGGCGGGCGCCGAGGCGACGAGCGACATTGTTTCGAATCTGCTGGTGAATGCGCTGGAGGCGGCGCCGCGGGGTGGACATGTGAGCGCGAGCGCGGCGGCATCCGATGGCGCGTGCATTCTGACGGTTGAGGATGACGGGCCGGGGATTGCGTTCGCGGCGCGCGAGAAGCTGCTGCAACCCTTTTTTACCACTAAGGCGCAGGGGACGGGCCTAGGGTTGGCGATCGTGGCGCGACGCGTGGCGGAAATACGAGGGCATCTTGATTGGGAGAGCCCGGTGAAGGAAGGGCGAGGGACGAGGTTTCGAGTGGCGCTGCCGATGACGGCGGAGGTAAAGAAGTAATGAAGCAAGGATGTAATGAAAATCGATTTGCGGGACGGGAAAGAGGAGCTGTTGATGAAGACGATTTTGATTGTGGATGATGAGCCGGCAGCGCGTTATGGGCTGCGGCGGGCGCTGGAGTCGAAATATCGGATTGCGGAGGCGGAGTCGGCGGAGGCTGCGCGCGAGGCGCTGACGCGGGAGCAGCCGGATCTCGTGTTGCTGGATGTGGTTTTGCCAGGGCAGAACGGAATCTCGTTTTTGCATTGGATGCGGGAGCAGGGAAGTGAGGTGCCGGTGCTGATGGTTTCGGCGCTGGACACGGCGAAGACGGCGGTGGAGGCGCTGCAGTTGGGAGCGGCGGATTACCTGGTGAAAGGATTCGAACTGGAGGAATTGCGGCAGCGGGTGGGGAATCTGCTGAAGCTGGCGACGCTGGAAAAAGAGAACAATGCGCTACGGCGGCGCCTGACGACCGAGGGACAGTTCGGGCAGATGATCGGACGAACCGCGGAGATGCGGCACGCTTTTGAGATGGCGGATCGCGTGGCGCCGACGGATTCGACGGTGCTGATTCTGGGCGAGAGCGGAACCGGCAAAGATCTGCTGGCGCAAGAGATTCATGCGCGATCGCCGCGGGCAGGGAAGCCGTTTGTGGCCGTGAATTGCGCGGCGTTGCCGGAGACACTGATCGAGTCGGAATTGTTCGGCTACGAGCGTGGGGCGTTCACCGGCGCGGCCCAGCAGAAAAAGGGGAAATTCGAGCTGGCGACGGGCGGGACCTTGTTTCTGGATGAGATTGGGGATATGAACCCGGTTACGCAGGCGAAGGTCTTGAGGGCGCTCGAAAATCGTACTATCGAGCGATTGGGCGGGACGCAGTCGATTGCTGTGGATGTGCGGTTGATCAGCGCGACGCACCGCAATCTGGCGGCGGAGATCCGCGCCGGAAAATTTCGAGAGGATTTGTATTACCGATTGCGCGTGGTGACGTTGGAATTGCCGCCGCTGCGAGAGCATAAAGAAGATATCCCCGTGCTTACGGAGGCGTTTCTGCAAATGCACGGCGAGCGGTTGGGGCGCACGGCGCGATTGAGCAGGGAGGCGGTGGCGGCGATCGAGCGGTACGACTGGCCGGGGAATGTTCGCGAATTGAAAAACGCACTGGAACGCAGCCTGGTGCTGTGCCGCGGGGACGAGATCGGAGTGGCCGATCTTCCGGAGGAAGTTGCGACGGGCCAGGCGATCACGACCCGCAGTTCAGAGAACGGAACGGACGTTGGGCTGGGCGAGAAGGATTTTCGCGAGGCGAAGCACAAGTTCGAGGTGGCGTACTTGACGAAACAGCTAGTGAGCCATCGTTGGAATGTTTCGCGTACGGCGGCGACCATCGGGTTGCACCGGCAAAGTTTGCAAGAAAAATTGCGCGAGTTGGGAATTCGGCGGCCGGGGCGGGAACCGGTCGAGGAGAGTGAGTCGTGAATGGTGAAGAGGGCCGCGAGGCGTGACTGGTGATTGGTGACTAGTGACTGGTAAAAACGTGGCCGCCGATGTTGCTGGTTTCGTCCTCGCGGGCGGAGGGAGCACGCGCTTTGGGCGGGACAAGGCGCTGGTGACGATCGGCGACCAACCTGTGCTTGCACGGCTTTGCTCTGTGCTGCACGACTTGACGACTGAAGTGAAGATCGTCGGTTCGCGCGAGAAGTATTCCGGCTTTGGTGTGGAGTGCATTCCGGACCGATGGCCTGGCGAGGGACCGCTGGGCGGGATTGTTACGGCGTTGGGGGAGCCAGCAAGGATGCCGGCGCTACCAGGATCGGAGAGCGCGGGAGCCGGTCGGCCTGAGTGGAACTTGATCATCGGATGCGATATGCCGTTCCTGACGCGCGAGTGGCTGGCGTGCATGGCCGATTGGGCGCAGGCGAGTGCGGCCGAGGTCGTGGCGCCTAAATCAGCGCATGGATTGGAGCCGTTGTGCGCGTGCTGGCGTAGCTCCGCCGCGGGGAAATTGCAGCGCGCGTTCGAGAGTGGCGTGCGGAAAGTGACTGAAGGCATGAAACATCTCGCGATGGAAGTTCTTGACGAGACCCACTGGAAACGATTTGATAGCGCTGATCGGCTTTTCTGGAACATGAACACGCCCGGCGACTACGACGAGGCGAAGCGGATTCTGGAAGCGGAGAGCGCGTGAGCGAAGTTCGCAAGCAAGAAGACTTGCCGCCAATTCCCAGCGAGAGCTCGACCATCGGCCGGCCTGTCGTTCAGAGCAGCGACTTCTTTGAGTTTCGCGATGTGTACAAAGCCTTTGACGATCACGTCGTACTGAACCACGTCAGCTTTACGGTGAAGAAGGGCGAGACTTGCGTGATCATGGGACGCAGTGGCGTAGGCAAATCCGTTGCTCTGAAGCACATCATGGGGTTTCTCAAGGCGGACTCCGGGCGCATTTTCATTGACGGAGAGGACGTCACCGATTTCAGCGAGAAACAATTTGCAGAGGTGCGGCGCAAGGTGACCATGGTATTTCAGTCGGGCGCGCTGTTCGACTCGCTGACCGTCGCCGACAATATTGCGTTTCCGCTGGAAGGGCAGCCGGGGCTTACGCCGGACGACATTGACGCGTACGTCGATAAACTTGCGCACGTTCTGGAGGTTGACGCCGTTCTGGAAAAGCTGCCGGGCGAGCTTTCGACGGGTATGCGCCGTGCGGTAGCCATTGCCAGGGCACTGGCACAAAATCCTGAAGCGATTTTATACGACGAGCCGACGACCATGGTCGATCCGATCATGGCGGCACATATGGGCGACCTGATCGCGCGTTTGAAGCAGGCGTTTCACAAGACCTCCGTCGTCGTTACGCACGACACGCACCTGGCCAAGAAACTGGCGGACAAGGTCGTCTTCCTGCAGGACGGCAAATCAACGGTGTTCGAATCGTGGAGCGCCTTTGAAAATTCCAAAGACCCCTTCTTTCATAACTTCCTGATGCAGGACAAGTTGATCCCCGAGCTGGACGTGACTCTGTGAGTCAGTCCGGTCCCGGACCCGCCGACGCGAAGAAGCAACTTCGTCGCGAAATGGGATTCTGGGATGTGCTGTTTTTCAACATCGCGACGGTACTGGGGCCCCGATGGATCGCGGCCGCCGCGCATAATGGAACGTCTTCCATCAGCCTGTGGGTCCTCGCGGCGCTGTTATTTTTTGTTCCGTCGGCGCTGGTGATCAACGAGCTTTCCTCCCGGTTTCCCATCGAAGGCGGGCTGTACGTTTGGGCCAAAGAAGCATTTGGTGATTTCCACGGATTCGTGGCCGGTTGGACCTACTGGACCTACACCATTTTTTATTTCCCCGGGTTGCTGCTTGCCAGCACGGCGATGAGCGCGTACGTTTTTGGGCCGCGCGGTGCGGCTCTTTCGCAAGATCGTACCTTTCTGCTGGTCGGATCGTTCGTATTGCTGTTTGTGGCCGTGGTGCTGAATATCGTTGGCCTCAACGTGGGGAAGTGGTTGCAGAACGCGGGCGGCGTTTCCACGTATCTGCCTTTGCTGATCCTTACGGGAATTGCCGTGCTGTTGTGGTTCCGGCACGGGACAGTGACACAGTTCACGTGGGCCAACATGCTACCCACGTGGAACTGGGACACGGTAAATTTTTGGTCGCAAATCGCGTTTGCTTTCACGGGTCTCGAGCTGGTCTCGGCGATGAGCGAAGAGGTTCGAGATCCGCAGCGGACCCTGCCGCGCGCGGTGTTCGGCTCGGGCGTGTTGATCGCGGCGATGTACATCGTGGGGACCTTTGCGGTGTTGTCGCTGCTTCCCGCGAGCGATGTTTCGCCGACCAGCGGCGTGTTCCAGGCGGTGACCATGGGTTCGCGAATCCTGGGCGTCGCGTTCTTGGGAATCGCGGCGGCTATCCTGGTTACGGTCGGCAACGCGGGTGGCGTCGGAAGCACGGTAGCCGGCATCGCCCGGGTTCCATTTATTGTGGGAATCGACCGCTATATGCCGGCCGCGTTTGCGAAGATTCATCCGCGCTGGCGCACACCGTATGTCTCGATTCTGGTGCAGGCGATCATTTCGGGAGCGGTTCTGCTGGTCAGCCAGATCAGTGAAACCACACGCGGCGCTTACCAAGTGCTGGTGGACATTACCATCATTGTTTACTTCATTCCGTTCTTGTATATGTTCGCGGCGGCGATCAAGCTTGCGCGGCGGAAAGATCGGCGGGAAAACGCCCGCGCCGTGCTGATTCCGGGCGGCAGGCTCGGCGTCTGGCTTATAGCCGGCCTTGGGTTTCTCGTGGTGCTGCTGTGCGTGGGAATATCCGCCGTGCCCCCCGGAGATTCCGCCAACAAACTATTGTTTGAGGTGAAGTTGATTGTAGGATCGGTCGGAACGATTTTGTTGGGACTGATTCTGTATTGGCGCGGAGCCCGCGAGAAAAAAGCCGAAGGGACGCCGCATTAGCCCACGCTGGCGCCAGCCGTGCGTCAGAATCCTTCGTCGCGGAGCCGCGCGAGCGACAGCGTCGACTGCGATTCTAATGCGGCGGCGCGGGCTTCCAGATGGCGTTCGATGTATTTCCCGAGGATGTCGCCTTCGAGGTTTACCGCGTGGCCCGGTTTGCGATCACGCAGATTCGTGTGTTCGTAAGTAAACGGGATGACGGCGATTTCCGCGATGTGCTTGCTCCAGCGCGCGACCGTTAGGCTGATGCCGTCGATGGTGATCGACCCTTTCGGCACGATGTAGCGCACGAACTCTTCCGGTACCTTCACGCCGTACCACCAACTGTCGCCTTCGGGCTGTAAATGCGCGACGCGGCCTACGCCGTCAACATGCCCGAGAACAAAGTGCCCGCCAAATTCTTTTCCGGCCGTGAGGGGCTGCTCGAGATTCACCCGAGTGCCGACCTGCAGTCCGTGCGCGCCGGACCCAAACGACGTGCGGTGAACCGTCTCTCCCGAAAGATCGGCGGAGAAGCGCTCCTTGTCGAGCGAAACGACGGTCAGGCAGCACCCGTTCACGGCAATGCTGTTGGAAACGGCCAGCGACGCTGCGACGCCTGGCGCATGAATCCTAACGCGGCCCCCATCGCCGTGAAGCGAAAGAGACTCAATCGTGCCGGTATGCTCGATGATTCCGCTGAACATTGCGTGTGTTTTCGCGGCGGGTTTTCTTACAGTACGAAGCTGCCGATGCGCCCCCGCGTTGTGGCCCCATTTTGCGCAGATTTGCGTCGCGTTGGCAAACCGTGTTACCTGCGTTCTAAAAATTGACGAGAAACCCGAAAACGTACGTTGGCATCCTACGCGGTGACCATGTACGCGCGCGGCCGAGCAATGCTCCTGGCGTTGGACCGCCTTATCGCCCGATCTTCGTTCGTGATTGGGAACGAAGACGGCGTGCTGCTGACGTTTCTCTTTCATGGCTTGTTCGACGATTCCGCGCCGGCGCACTCCGGCCCGGTGGACCCGCAGGGAATTACGGTCGAGATGTTTCGGCGGTTCCTCGATCACTTCCAGGGACACTCCTACAATTTTATTTCTCCACACGATATTTCGCGGGGATTAGATCCCGCGGGCAAATATGTGCTCGTGAGTTTCGACGATGGGTACTACAGCAATAGCAAGGCGCTACCTTTCCTGGAGGCGTCCCACGTCCCCGCGGTCCTATTTGTTTCCACGGACCACGTGATGCAAGGCAAGGCTTTTTGGTGGGATGTTGTGGAACGCAGAGCCCGGATGAGCGGCGCGCCGCCCAAACAGCTTCAGCAGCAGGTCGAGCGACTTAAGCGCCTCAAAACCAAGGAAGCGGAAGCGCAGGTCCAAGCGCAATTTGGTAGCGATGCGCTGCGGCCGGTGGGCGATGTGGATCGTCCCCTGACTCCGCCTGAGTTGCGTGACCTCGCCAGGCATCCCCTAATCTCGCTGGGAAACCACACGATGGACCATGCCATCTTGACGAATTATTCCCCGACCGAAGTGCGCGCGCAGATTCAGGGAGCGCAGGAAGCCATCCTGGCAATGACAGGGAAAGTCCCCGAAATTATCGCTTACCCCAACGGTAACGAAAATCCGTCCATCGTAGACGCGGCGAGAAGCGCGGGCATTGGTCTTGGGCTCGGCGTTCACCCCGGACGCAATCGGCTTCCGTTAACGCCGGGTTCGCAGGATGCGATGACCATCAAGCGTTTCACTCTGACCGGCGATTGCGCGATCGAGGCGCAATGTCGGGCGAGCCGTTCCTCATTCTCGCTGTATCGAGTTGGGCGTAGCATTAAGAGGAAAGTCGACTCCGGTTTCTCCCCACTGCAGCCTGCCTGAGGCGAGAACCACGAACCGGCTATTTCCGTGGCGGCTTGCGCAGGTAAGCCTCGATGTAAACGTCGGGTCCGAACATCTGAGTGCGCGCGATCTGGAGGGGATTGCAGTCGAACTTGGGCGCATGGGCAAGGGGCACACCGCCTTTTCCTGCGATTTTGGGGGCGTAAAACAAGACGACCTTGTCGACAAAACCGCCGGCAAGGGCCGCTCCGTTCAGAGATGGCCCGGCTTCGAGGAGCACGCTGAGAATTTCGCGGCGGCCAAGTTCGGTAAGCACCACAGCGAGATCGATGACGCCACGCCAGGTGGCGGCGCGAACTATTTCGACCCCGGCGTTCTGCAACTTGCGCGCTTTGGCGGAATCGAGGGTCGCGGCGGTGAAAACCAGAAGATCGTCATCCGCGGTCGTGACGATTCGGGACTTGGGCGAAATCCGAAGCTTCGAATCGAGAACCACGCGAAGGAGTGGTTTGCGGCGGGAAAGGCCGCTCCGGTCAGTGAGGAAAGGGTCGTCCGCCAGCACCGTGCCGATGCCGGTCAGCACCGCGTCGGACGCGTGGCGAATCCGGTGAACTTCCGCGCGGGATTCTTCCGAAGTGATCCATTCGGAACGCTCATGCTTTTTGGATTTGGTGAGAGCGAGCTGGCCATCCAACGTGAGCGCCGACTTTAACGTCACGAACGGCTTCTTAGTGCGGATCCAGTAGGCGAAGGCTTCATTCAGGTGCCGCCCTTCGTCTTCGAGCACGCCAGAAACGACTTCAACTCCCGCGGATTCCAATCGCTCGAAGCCTCGCCCGGATGTGGCGGGATTCGGGTCTTGCATGGCAGCGACGACACGACGAATGCCTGCCGCCACAATCGCCTCAGTGCACGGCCCCGTGCGCCCGGTGTGATTGCAGGGCTCCAGGTTGACGTAGAGCGTCGCGCCTCGTGCTTTCTCGCCCGCGTTTTTCAGCGCGACAATTTCCGCGTGATCGCGCCACTCATACTGGTGAAATCCCTCGCCGACGATTTCCCCATCGCGCACGATGACGCACCCCACGACGGGATTCGGGCTGGCCAATCCGATACCCTTGCGCGCCAGCGTCAGCGCGTGTTCCATGAAGCGAATGTCGTGTGTGTTCACGAATTAGTCGAACAGCGAGTTCGCGTACGTCTCGGCGTCAAACGGTACGAGGTCGTTGATCTGCTCGCCGGTCCCCACGAAGCGAATCGGCAGCCCCAGTTCGCGCGAAATGGCGACCACGATGCCGCCCTTGGCGGTGCCGTCGAGCTTCGTCAGGATAATACCCGTCACCCGCACGGTGGAGGTAAATTCGCGAGCCTGCGCCAGGCCGTTCTGCCCGGTGGTGGCGTCGAGCACCAGCAATACGTCGTGCGGCGCTCCGGGGATCACCTTGGCGGCGGTGCGTTTCATCTTCTCGAGCTCCGCCATCAGGTTGGATTTGGTGTGCAGACGGCCGGCGGTATCCACGAGCAATGCATCGGTGCCGCGCGCTTTCGCAGCAGCCACCGCATCGTAAACCACGGCCGCCGGGTCGGCGCCGGACTTTTGCTTGATGACCTCGATGCCGTTGCGCTGCGCCCATATCTCTAATTGCTCGACGGCGGCGGCGCGAAACGTGTCGGCCGCGCAGAGCATCACGCTCAGGCCATCCTTGCGCAGACGGTTCGCAAGCTTCCCGATGCTGGTGGTCTTGCCCGCGCCGTTCACGCCTACGATAAAAATGACGCGCGGGCCTTTGCCATTCGGCGAAGCTCCTGCCACGCCTGGCAACGGGCCCGCAGCCGAGGCAGTGGAACTGCCCGAAGCAAGCAGTATCCGAACAATATGCGACTTAATCTCGCGCTTCAGCTGGGCGGCATCGGCCAGCGCGTTGCGGTCCATTTTCTCGCGCACCGCGTCGAGGATTTCGCGGGTCGGGCGAACACCCAGGTCGGCGGAAAGCAGCGCCGTCTCAAGTTGTTTCAGCAGCGATGGATCGATCTTTCGTTCGCCGAGAAAAATCGTATCGACAGTCTCGGAAAGAACCGCCTTGGTCTTGCTGACGGAAGCCTTCAGCTTCTCCAGCAGCGTGGGTTCCGGCTCGTTTTTTCCGAAAAGTGAAATCATAAGAGGGCCCGTAAGGGCCAGAGTGCAAGACAAAATTGTAGCAGAAGCAGACGTGAGGCATTGGACGTGGTGGCTCGGTTGGTTCGCTGCAGATTCGTTCGCTGGGAAAACCGAAATCTGCTTCAGACCTGAACTTCCACGGCGCTGAGCCGCAGTTTTCCGTTGGTAACAGCGGCGTCGAGGGCGTTCACTACTACGGTGTCGAATTTCGATCCTGCGAGCGCTTTGATCTTCCCGAGCGCGTAATCAAGATCCATCGCCGATTGATAGGGCCGATTGGTGGTCATGGCGTCCAGCGTATCGGCGACGCCGATGATTCGTGCCATCATCGGAATCTGCGGCCCGTTCAAGCCGTACGGATAGCCACGTCCATCCATGTGCTCGTGGTGCAGTTCGATTCCCGGCAGCATCTCTTTCAGCTGCGAGACCGGCCGCATGATATTCGCGCCCTTTACAGTGTGCTGCTTCATCAGCGTGAATTCTTCGGGCGTCAACGCGCCGGGCTTCTTGAGGACGCGGTCTTCCACGCCGATTTTGCCTACGTCGTGAAGCAAAGCCGAGATGCGCAGGGTGTCCAGCTCCTGATCCGAAAGACCAAGCTCTTGCGCGATCAGTGTCGAATATTTTGCAACTCGCCCGGAGTGACCTCGTGTGTACGGATCCTTTTCGTCGATCGCCGCGGCAAGCATTCGAATCGAGCCGATGAACAGTTCGCGGTTTTCTTCGGCGGCTTCCTTCAGCCGCTCGATGTATTCCTCGATGTCGCCGGCCATCTTGTTGAAGTTTTCGGCCAGCTCGCTGATTTCCGATGCGCCGCGCACCGCCGAGCGTTGATGGAATTCACCGCGGCTGATAGCGCGGGTCGATGCAGCCAGGCCGCGAATGGGCCCGCTGATGCCCACGGCAAAAAAGTATCCAAGAAGAATAGCGGCGAAGATGACGACGGCAACGAAGGCCAGGGCCTGGCGGTTAAGTTCGTTGACGCCAGCGTCGGCCCGCGCCTGTTTCAGGATGCGTTGGGCGATGACTGCCCAATTTACCTCGGGAAAGGTGCTGTACGTGCCGATCATCTCTACCTGGTGATTCTTTTCCGTTTGTGCAAAACGAATGGTCGCCGTGGTCCGAAGCTCGCGCGGCAAAGTGAGAACCTGCTCGACGACTTTCGAGTAGTCGCTGCTCACGTCGGTTCCCGGCACGAAGTTTTTCGTGTCGGGATGCGCCACGATGTGGCCAAAATGATCGATTACGAAAACCGTTCGCCCACGCACGCTGGCGTTCTGCAACTGTTGCAAAATCGGCTCGAGCGACACCACAGCCGCGAGCATGCCGGTGAAGTTGTCGTTGATGTCTTTCAGCGGCACGGCGATCACGAAGGCGGGCCGGTTGTCGGGCGCGAGCGCAAGAGGATCGCTGCGAAATTTCACCGATTGCATCGAGGCGGCAAACGCGCGCTGCAAAGCCTTGGCGACAAACGGGTCGAGGTCCGCCCGAAAATTTCCCTGTGATGCGACTGTGCCTTTTCCCGTCTTGCCCACTGCTGTCAGATACAGGAAAGTTTCCCGGTTGCTGTCCGCAAAATTCTCCAGCAGGCGTGTGACTTTCGGCTCCGCCACGGGATCTTCCACGTTGTCGCTCAAACCCATGAGCGCCATGATCTGCCGCTCGCTCACCAACTGTTGCGTCAGGTTGGCCTCAAACAACTGAATCTCTCGCGCAAGTGAGCGCGTCAGATCGGCCTGCTGGACAAGCTCCGTGTCCACCAGCTTTTCCTGGCTGAGTTGCAGCACTTGGCGGTGGTAGAGACCGATAGGCACCGCGCTGACCAGCAGCATGGCGCCGAGCACGAGCCACAGGATGCGCACGCGGCCCGCGCGTATTCGATCCCACGTAGATGCGATTTTTGCAGACATCGTCCTGTTACAAGTCTAGGGGAACAGAAGGAGAGGGTCGCCCGTCCGAAGGTACAGGCGACACGGATGTGCAACTGGACCGTTGGTACCACGGACAGTGCGACGGCGCGTTTAAAAAAGGGATTAAGGCTTCATTAATCAGGTATTTGGCGGCAGAATCGGGCCGCAAAACGGCGGCGGGCGGAGTCCGTTACTCTTTTCGCTGCGGACGTTCCATGATTGCCCGAATCGCTTCGCGCGGTGATTTGCGCTCATGAAGAATCGCTTCCACCTGCGCCGTTATGGGTAGCTCGATGTTGTTCTCGGCGGCCAGCGCGAGGAGCGCCGCGGCAGTGTCAACGCCTTCCGCGACCATGCGCATCCCAGCCAAGATCTCAGCCAGTGAGCGACCCTTACCCAACTCGATTCCCACCTGACGGTTTCGGCTCAATGCACCGGTGCACGTAAGTACCAAGTCCCCCAGTCCGGCGAGACCGCTTAACGTCTCCGGCCGAGCGCCTAGCGCGATCGATAGGCGGGACATTTCCGCCAGCCCTCTGGTAACCAAGGCCGCCACCGGATTACTGCCCAAGCCAAGTCCTTGGCATACACCTGCGGCGATCGCGATTACGTTTTTCATCGCCCCGGCGAGTTCCACGCCTAGGACATCGTCGTTGGTATACAGGCGAAAATTCGGCGCCGCAAATTCTTCCTGCAGCTCCGTAGCCAGTGCCGCGTCGTGCGACGCCAACACCACGGCGGTGGGCTCGCCTCGCGCAACCTCCATTGCAAAGGATGGACCCGAAAGCACTGCGATCTGCGGCTCGATCGAAGAAGGAATCACCTCCGCGATGACCTGGCTCGCCCGCATGTGCGTGGCAGGTTCCAGCCCCTTCGTCGCGCTGACGAAGACTGCACGCTTGGAAATATTACTTACTGCCGCCGAATAGACGGCACGTGCATGAGCCGAAGGCATTACACCTAAAACGATTTGCGCGCCGGCGAGCGCTTCGCCGATTTCGTGACTGACACGAACTTGATCAGGCAGCGCAATGCCCGGCAGGTACGCGGAGCTTTCGCGGTCGCGGCGCGTGGACTCGGCTAGCTTGCTGTCGTGCACCCATAGAGCAATCTCATGAGATCGCGTGGACCGTGAAAGAACGACACTCAGTGCCGTACCCCAACTTCCTCCGCCCAGAATTGCGATTCGTGTCACTCGGCGTCCTTGCCTTTGCCGAATGAAAATCGCGGCTCGCGCCCTTCCACAAGCCGCTGAATGTTGGCGTCGTGCTTGTAAACCACCAGCATGGCTGCGGCGAAGGCGCCAAACGTAACGACCGGGGGCGGCGCGTGGTGTGGCGCCCACAAAAGATAAACCAGCAGAGGCATCGCCGCGGCCGCCGCAACCGAACCCAGCGAGACGAACCGCGAAAACAGCACCACCAGGATAAAAACACCGATCGCGCCCAGCGCCGCGGGCCAGCATAGAGCGAGAAACATTCCCGCAGCGGTCGCGACACCTTTCCCACCGCGAAAGCGCAGCCACACGGGAAAGCAATGGCCCACCAGCGCGGCAAGGCCGGCAATGGTCATCCATAGGGCGCTCTGATTCGCAAACCGCGCCGCAAGCCACACCGCTGCGGCGCCCTTCACTCCGTCAAGCAGCAACGTGAGGATGCCGGGAAGGGGTCCCGCCACGCGCGCAACGTTCGTCGCACCAATATTGCCGCTGCCGGCTTGCCGCACATCAACGCCACCGAACATCTTCGCTAGAATAATGCCGAAGGGAATCGACCCGATCAGATAGGCAGCGACCGGGATCCACGCGAGCCCCAGTGAGACGACTTCACTCATGCGCCGTCAGTCCTCCACCGCAAAACACGAACGATTGCAGCGTAGTGTACTCCGCGCCGGAGGGTTTCAGCTTGCTTTCGATAAGATGGAATTGATCGGCACGCAAGTCGCCAAAATCGCGAGCCGAGTGTTTCACGATGGCGGCTCGCAATCCCGAGGAAATTGCGGCGGGTTCGCACCGCGCCAGGGTCAAGTGAGGGATGAACGCGTGTTGCTCGGGGGGAACGCCGACTTTCGCCAGGACGCGATCGATGCCGGCGGCGATCGCCTCCAGATTTTGCGAGCCGGCGATGCCCGCCCAGAGGACGCGAGGCCGCTTCGGGCCCGGAAAAAAACCGAGCCCGCGAAAGCGCAATTCCACGGGCTGATCGGAATGCACTCGCCCTAACGCCGCGCGAATGTCATCCAATTTTTCCGGCATGACATTACCGATGAATTTTAATGTCGCATGAAGATTTTCGGGGCGCGTCCAGCGCGGCTTCTTGCCAGAAGATTTCGTATCTAGAGCACGAAGATCGGCCATCAACCTGGCGAAATTGGCTCGGACCGCTGAGGAAATTTCCAACGCGACGAACAAACGCACGGCTCAGGCCTTTTTCGATGAGGACTTCGCGCCGTTCTGTCCGTTGTAGAGGAAATGCACACGCACCATGTCCAGCGCGGCTTGCGATGCTTGCCAGCGAATATTTTCGCGCTCGCCCGGAAAGCGCGCGCCACGTTCTTTCACGCCGCCCGCGTGCGCAATCGCTACGTGTACCGTGCCCACCGGTTTTTCTTCGGAGCCGCCGCCAGGCCCGGCGACACCGGTTATTCCCAGGCCGATCGTGCTGCCCACACGCCGGCGGATGCCTTCCGCCAGGGCCATGGCAACTTCGGCGCTCACCGCGCCCTTGGCCAGAATCATCTCCGGTGGCACATCGGCCCACGTCGTCTTCAGCTCGTTGCTATAGCACACGACGCCGCCAAGAAAATAAGAAGAGCTGCCCGCGATGCTCGTCAATCGTTGTGCCAGCAGTCCCCCAGTGCAGCTTTCCGCCGCCGCGATAGTGGCATTGTTCAGCGTCAACTCCTGCGCCACCACTTCTTCCAGCGACCTGCCGTCTTCGCTGAAAATGCGGTCGGTCAGGGCAATCTCGAAGCCCTGCACGATCTCGTCGAGGGTTTTCTTGGCGTGCTGCGCGTCGTCGGTCCAAACCCGCAAATGGATTTGCGTTTCTCCGGGCGCCGCAAGGATCGTGGTGGTCACTTCAGGGTAGCGCTGGTAGATCGGCAAGATACGCTGCTCAACGTGACTTTCGCCCAGGCCTGTGACACGGACCTCGCGTTGGTACAATCGCACGCCCGAGGCGCGCCGCTCAAGTCGCGGCAAGACCTGCTCGCGAAACAGCGGCTTCAACTCGCGTGGCGGCCCGGGAAGCAGCGCAATGATGTGCCCGGAGTCCTCGATCCACAATCCCGGCGCGGTACCCCGGGGATTCTCTAGAATTTCCGCGCCCTCCGGCACCATTGCCTGGCGAACGTTCAACTGCGGCATCTCGCGGCCCATGCTGCGAAAGCGGCTCTCGATGTAGTGAAGGATGGCGTCGTCGCGCTTGAGCTTGCGGCCCAGCAGCTCCGCAACGGTTTCCCGCGTAAGGTCGTCTTGCGTCGGCCCCAACCCGCCCGACGAGATGATCAACTCCACGCGGCCCAGTGCTTCGCGGAATACCTCGCGCAACAGGTCGCGGTCATCTCCCGCGATGGTCTTGCGAACGACCTCAATGCCGATGCCATTGAGCTCCGCCGTAAGGAAGAGCGAATTGGTATCAAGGCGGTCCGGCGTCAGCAACTCCGAACCAACAGCGATGATTTCAGCTTTCATTCCTGTCGATTATCCGATCAGCGGTAAGCCACGTATGTCCCAGTCTAGGGTATAAAGGGCACCGTTGGTCGTGAGAATGGCGCGGCCTGAAGGCTGCAATGCGAGGCCGACCAAGCCCGAACCGCTGAGGATCACCTCAGCCTGCCCATCCGGCGTGACTCGCGCTATGCCGCGCCGCCCGCCGTACGAAGCAGCCACGTAAAGATTCGCGTCGCGGTCAAACGCCAGCCCCTGCGGACGGCCAAGCCCGCGGTAGAAAACCGAAACGTCGCCGCCAGTCGTGATGCGATACACGCGATCGTAGCTCGAAGTCGTCGGTCCGGTCACATAGAGATCGCCGCTCGGGTGAAACGCGAGATGATACGCGGCCAGCGAAGGTTCCAGGGTCGCAAAGACGAAAATCTCGCGGCTCGGACTGATTTTGAAAATCGTCCCGCTGCGGTCGCCTACGTACAAGTTCTCTTCGCGATCGAAGGCGATGCCCGTGGCGATCCCCATGCCCTCGATCCACTGCTCGGTCCGCCCATCCGGAGTTACCCGATGAATCGTGCCGTCGTTGCGGCAGGAAACAAAAAGACTTCCGGCGCGGTCCAGCGCCAGTCCAGAAGGATTAATCAGCGACGTGACAAACGGCTTGATACTGTAGTTCGACGTGATTTTATACAGCGAAACCGGAACGCGTTGCCCCCGCGGCCCGCTAAACGTTACATAGATGTTCCCATCCGCGTCCACCGCCGGATTGCCCACCGGATGCAGGTTGTCCGCGATTTGCAATCCAATTGACACCGGATGCGGCTGGCTTTCGCCATTCGCATTCGCCACGCGTACCATGCCGCCGTTGGCGCTGTCCGGGACCCGGGCGATCACGCGATTGTCCGTCGCCAACATCAGGCTGGCGTCGGCTTCGCCAAAATGCACTACCGGACGCGCGCCTGTGCGCGAAGCGAACCCAGTCCCGTAGATCACGACCTCCCCGCCGGGAATCGCAGCCGCGGGTGACACCCGCTCGATACGAGGAACGCCGTTCTTCTCTGACGGAGACCCAAATCCGAATTTCATAGCAGATCGATCAGTTTAAAGTGTAGCGCCATGCGCAAGAGGATGGCAGCGTAAACCCCGGCCATCCAGTCGTCTGCCATGATGCCCCAGCCGCCGGGAAGATTTTCGAGCCGCCGCAGGGGGAACGGCTTCCAGATGTCGAATATCCGAAAAAACACAAACCCGAACAGCAAGTATTTCCAATTGACGAGGCTCAGCGCCGAGAAAATCGCGAACGTAGACAAATCCATGTGAGAGTGAAGGTTCGGAAGCGCGATAGGAATCAGCGGAAGCAAGAGGGTCAAGTGCTGCCCGGCGACCTCATCGATTACTACGAATTGCGGATCCTTGATCCCGGCGTACGCCGCCGCTTTCGACGAGCTCCACACGCCAATCGCCCCCAGAATCACAAAGAGGATGAGCGCGCAGACAATCGGCAGGATGAGCATCGTGTCGTGAATGTCGCTGCCGGGCACTAGAAAATGCTCGTCCATGAATCTGGCGTCGGACAGTACATGGAAGGGAGACAATCCTGCCAGCGAGGTCGGCCGCAGAAAAAAGATAGCGCACAGCGCAATCGTCACGACTCCGACCAGTGACCCGAACGTACCCGGTGCCTGCGGCAAATAGCCGACTCCCAACGCCGTCGCGATGGCGTAAGCCAGCTTTGGCTTCTTGCCAGTCTGTCCGGTCGAAGTTGACGGCGTGGCTTCAGTGCTTGGTGTCATCGGGGTTCGGCGATTCGCCTAACTCGTCGTCGCTCTCGCTAAAAATAGGCTCAGAGACCACATATTTCTCCGACGCCCAATTCCCGAGATCCCGCAGTCGGCAGCGTTCGCTGCAAAAAGGGAATTCGGCATTCGTGGCCGAGTCAACCAAAGTCTTGCAAATCGGGCACCGGCGTTGCATGGAAAACCAAGTTTACCCTAAGACGCGCAAGGCTGCTCCAGTGGAAATCCGGGTCAAAGTTTCCGCCGGTGGAATCGAGTGTGCCCCCGAAAATCTACGTCCTGCAGGCTGCGGCAGAATCTCCACCACGCGCCCGATCAGGTCGTACGCATCGGTCTTGGTGATTTCCACGCGCGCGGCATCGCCTACAGCCGCCGTTTCGCCACCTGGCAACTCAATATCTGTCAGGTAGACTTTGCCGTCGATATCCGGCGCCATGCCTTCCAGCCGCGCCTCCCACACCAACGGGTTGTCTTTCGATGGTCCTTCAACCAGAGCCGTTGCGGTCCGCCCCCTTAAGGCCCGCAGTTTTTCCCGCGAGACTTTCTTCTGTATCGCCATCAATCGATCGCGGCGTCCCGCGATCGTCTCGGCATCCACTTTCGCGTCCAGTCCGTAACTCCCGGCGTTGTCCACGTCGGAATATTCGAACACGCCCATCCAATCCAGGTGCGCCGCCTTAACGAAATCGCAAAGCTCCTCGAAATCCGCGTGGGTCTCACCCGGGAAGCCCGCGATAAACGATGTGCGCAAGGTAACCCCGGGGATCGTTGCCCGAATCCGCTCCAGCAGTTTCAAAAACGCGTCCCCGTGCGACCCACGCTTCATCCGCGCCAAAACGTTTCGGCTGGCATGCTGCAGCGGCATATCCATATATTTCGCGAGCCGCGGATGCGCCGCCAGCGTATCCAGCAATTTCTGCGTAACGCGATTCGGGTACGCGTACAGAAAGCGCACCCACAGCAGATCGTCCACTTGAGCCAGTCGCTCCAAAAGCTGCGCCAACCCGTCGCGCAGGCCAAGGTCCTCGCCGTAAGAAGTCGTGTCCTGCCCGATCAACGTAATCTCTCGCGCCCCCGAGGCCGCCAGATTCTCTGCTTCGCGCACCACGGATTCAAACCGCCGGCTCCGGAATTTCCCGCGCAGCTGCGGAATAATGCAGAACGTGCACGGATGATCGCAACCTTCCGCGATCTTGATGTACGCAGCGTGCCGCGGCGTGGTGATCACCCGCGGCGTCAAATCGTGGTAAAGAAACGCAGGCGGCTCCGCAGGCAAAATCCGCAAGTCACCTTCGACCGCTTCCAGAATCCGCTCGACTTCCCCTGTCCCCACCACCGCGTCCACTTCCGGCACCTGCTCCAAAATCTGATCCCGGTAGCGTTCCACCAGGCAGCCCGCCACAATCAATTTCTTCGCCGCGCCAAACTTCTTGTGCTCGGCCATCTCCAGAATCGCGTCCACCGATTCCTTCTGCGCCGGCTCGATGAAACTGCACGTATTGACCACCAAAATCTCGGCTTCGTCCGCGCGCGGCGTCAACTCATATCCCTCGCGCGCAAGAATACCCATCATCACCTCGCTATCCACAAGGTTCTTCGGGCACCCGAGACTGATGAATCCAACCTTAGTCATAAGCAATGAATTCGCGGCTTCCCGCAATCGTCTAGTGTAACACGCAGGCGCTCGCCAACCCTTCAACGCGGGATCCCTTGTAGGGGCGCAGCATCGCTGCGCCCCAGCTTGGCAAGGCGCTGGCCGAACAGGCATTTTCGCGGGTTATCCGGAGAATTAAAATTCTGAGTTATGTAGGAAAAAAAACCGAAAGCTCGCCAGCCTTTCGACGCCGGATCCCTTGTAGGGGCGCAGCATCGCTGCGCCCCAGCTTGGCAAGGCGCTGGCCGAACAGGTCATTTTCGGGGGCTATGACTTATGTAGGAAAAAACCGAAAGCTCGCCTTATCGTCGCGCCGCCCGAATCTGCTCCAGCAGCCCGCGCAGTCGCGATGTATCGCAAGGCGCTCCGCCAAACCTCGCCTGCGCGTAAAGCTGCGTAAACTCCCGCACCGCCGGCGCCAGGTTCGGCTCCCCGACCGCGCCCGCAAACTCCAGAGCCGTCTGCGAATCCCGCCGCGGAAACCCCCGCCTTTCCAGCAAGCGCAATAACTCCGCGTAAAGCCGCGACGCAAGCTGCGGGTTCGCGCGGTTCGCTTCCGGCGCGCGCAGCTGCAAATACAACCGCAATCGCCGTACCGCTATGCGCAGCACGTCGTACTTCAGCAGTACCAGCAGCAGCGCAATCGCCACCGGCAGAACAAACGTAATTTCTCCACGACGATCCAGCCACGATCGCAGCCACTGCTTACTCCCCGTCTCTTTCTTCGTAAACCAGCCGCGCGCCGATTCTGTCCAGTTCCGTGTGCTCCGCTGCAGGATCTGCGCCATTTGGACTTGGTGCGCAAAATCGTAATTGATCACCCACTCGTTCCAGCTCAACTCCATCCAATCGATGTACTGGCCCAGCCGGGACAAGAAGCCGAAACTCTCCGTCGCGGCCGGCGTTGGATCGAACGTCACCCAGCCCGTCGCCGGAAAATAGACCTCTACCCAGCTGTGCGCGTCGCTCGCCCGCACGATGTAGTCGCCAGCAAGATCGTTGAATTCTCCGGGCAGAAAGCCATTCACTTCGCGCGACGGAATGCCCAGCGTCCGCAACATAATCGTCATCGCCGACGCAAAATATTCGCAGTGGCCCGCATGGGTCACAAACAGAAAATGGGGCAAGGGATCGTCGCCGGGCTTTCCGGTCAGTTCTAGCGTATACGTGAAGCGCGATCTGAGAAAACTTTCGATCGCTACCGCCTTGTCATAGGGCGTTCGCGCTTTCGCCGCCACCCCGCGCGCCAGTTCCGGGATACGCGCATCCAGCACCGGAAGCTGCAGGTACACGCCGCGAATTTCCTCCGGATAGTTCGTCGAAGCGGCGCGCAGCTTTGCTGCATTCACGGCGGGGAGCCGGGAGTATCCGTAGTAACGCACCGGAGCATAATTACGGAACGGGTTGAAGAGTGAGCCGGTGGAATCCCGGAACAAGTAAGTGCGTCGCGCATTGAAACCCGCCGTGGGATTTTCCCCGGAGAATCCTCCCAGTATGGAAATCGCGTTGGCCGGCGCGAAGACCGCGTCCGTGGCCATTGGCTGCACCAGGATTTCGTAGTGCAACTCAATCGCCGGGCCCTTCTCATTTTGTTCGGGATCGGCCACGTAAATCCAGCCGGTCGAATTGGGTGGGATCGCGGCAGGATGATGGTTCGGCGTTGACCAGCGTTTTCCGTCGAACGTCGTCAGCGCGATTCCCCGCCATCGCAGTTGCGGGTATGGGACCAGCTTTCCGGTTTTCACGCGCATGACTACCGCCGGATTTTTCTTGATTTCCCCGATCTGACCCAATTCGATGTCGTCGGTGAATCCGGTCATCAGCGAAGGTTGCATGCTCGTGCGGCCCAGGTAACCGGCGCTGAATCGCGGGAAGAAGAAAAACAGCGCGCCGCCCAAAACGATGGCGCCTAGCGCCACGCTCAACGCCGCAAGGATCAGTGCCCGAGCCAGCCGGCGTTCCTGCGCGGGTTGCGCGAGGGGCGCCACCGCCGCGCCTTTTGCGCCGCGCCTCATTTCCATGCCCACAAAGGTCGCCACACCGAACAATAGGAAAATGAAGAACAGAACCAGGAAGGAGGTGTCGACGGTCAAAATCGCGGCCGCCAGAATCGCGGAGAAAGCCAAAATTGCCAGGAAAAATGCATCACGGTCGGTGACGGCGCTGTACAAGCGCACCAGCATCACGAAAAGCAGAAAGTGCACCGCGCCCAGGAGCGCCGCAAACAGCGACGGATTTGCCGATGTCGCAACGAACGCGCGCGAGAGGAAAAGAACGTCCAGTGGGAAAAAAGCAAGGTAAGAAACAACTAAAACCGTCGCCGTACGGTGCGACAACTCGATTGGCTTGCGCCGCCACCAGCGAAAGCCTTTGTACAACATCGCCAGCACCGCAAGAACGCAGCTCAATACGTCCAATTTGCCGGTGGCGATCAGGGTCGCGATCGAACTGAAAATGAGCAGCAGCAGCGATCCCTGGAAAAATCGCTCGGCGGGCAACGTCGGAACGCGCACGGATGTGGCTGCGGAGGCCATGGCAGAATCCCCATGTTACCACCCGCTCTGGAACCATCTGCGACCTCTGCCCGAAGTGACAATGCCAGGTAGCACAGGCACTCTTGCTTGCCCTGAGGGACGAAGGGTTACCCTGAGCGTGGAAGGGCCTGTGCCAACGCTAGCCACGCGCGGTAGTAAGCGCCAAGCAAACAACGTCCCGTCAAACTTCTGAGACTCGCGCCAGAGCAGCCTGCGCGATCTTCCGCGTAAGGTTCGACACCGCCACCGACGATCGCGAAACCAGCTCGCTGAGCAACACAGATTTTGCTCCAGCAATTCGCGGCAGCCGGGAAACACGGACACGATACGGCAGCAGTGTGATGGCACGATACGTAACCGCATGCCGCGCCCGCGACAATGGTTCAAGCTCCATCTCGGCAACCTTCGCTGGAATCGCGCTGAGTCTCGACAGAAACTCTCGCAATTCCCCCACCGCATTTTTCTGGACCGATACCGTAGGGAAGTGCCACATCTTCGAGACTAGTGGAGCAACCTCGCTGTGCGTAGCGTGCTTTCGTGAAGCGTGCGGCGGCGGAAGCAGCAGCGTGTGCCCGCGCGAATCAAGAATCACCGCGGCAGCCAGCGTAATTTCCACGGTCGCTCGCTTCTTGCGTTTTTTCGGGATGACCTCCGTCAAACCCATCTGTCTCGCCCGGCAGAATTTCGCCACCGGGCAGAGCAAGCATTGCGGCGCGCGCGGCGTGCAGATCATGGCCCCGAGTTCCATCATCGCCTGGTTCCAATCGCTTGGCGACTTCGGATCAAGCAATTGGTCGGCCGATTCCTGCAGTCCTCGCCATCGCCCGCCTTCGCGAAGATCGCCGCGCACCGCTTCCAGCCGCGCGATCACTCGCGCCACATTGCCGTCGAGCACAGCGTGCTCGGCCCCGAACGCGATGCTCAGAATCGCCGCAGCCGTATAGCTGCCGATGCCGGGAAGCGCGAGTGCCGCGTCCGGGTCTCGCGGAAACTCGCCACCGTGGGTCGCGACAATCTGCTGCGCCGCGCGCTGCAAATTCCGCGCCCGGCTGTAGTAGCCGAGCCCTGACCACAATCGCAGCACTTCTTCTTGCGGCGCCTCTGCCAGTGCTCGAATGGTCGGAAATCGTGCCAGGAATGTCTCGTAGTAGGGAATTACAGCTGCGACGCGCGTCTGCTGCAGCATGATTTCCGACAACCAGATGCGATAGGGATCTTTGTTGTGCCGCCAGGGCAAGTCTCGCTGAGATGTACCAAACCAGCCCAGCAAGAGTTTCCGAAATTCGGAGAGATCACGGCGTGAAGGCATCGCGACCCGTCATTCTCCCACGAATCGCAATCCCCTCGGGGCCGAGCCGGATTTCTCTAGGCGACCAGGTCTTCAAGAAACACGACGTAAGAGGAATGCCAGAGAGCCGCTGGGATCGATCCGCGAGGCTGGCTGGTCACAATCACCTTAAAAAGATCGGGCGAGGCCGCGAGATCGCTCAGGACTTCGTGGTGCGGATCGGGCGGCAGCGGCTGCACCAGCGCGAGATGGCGAAGTATGGCGAAGATATTTTCCTCCGCGGTAGCCAGCGTCGTCTCCAGAGCCGCGCTGCGAAACTGCAATTGTGCGTTACGCTCGAAGAAATGCCACGCGATGCTGGCGCACAACGTCACGGCACGCTCAAAGCGCTCGGTTGCCTCGGCGGAAGGCGCGGAGCGCGAGTTGCCAGCCGGTGCGGAAACATGGGGATCCAGCACGAGCAGCACGCGGCAATCGTCCTCCCGCGTGAATTCGCGAACCATCAGCGAGCCCGAACGCGCCGATGCTTTCCAGTGCACGTGGCGCGCACTGTCGTTGGGAACGTAGCCGCGCAGTGCATACAAATCGTGGCCGCCGCCTTTGTTCAAGCTTTCCAGCGCTCCTTGCAGCGCCGGCAATATCTCGAAGAAATCACGCGATGGCTCGACCGAAGGATACACCAGCGCCTCGGCGCGCAATTCCACACGGCGCGCCTTCTGCAAGAAACCGAAAGGGAATCGAGTCACGATGCGGAACGTATCCTGACGGTACGCCCCTCGACGGGCAAACGTGACCGGCACGCTCTGTTGCACGCGCTCGTGCTTTGGCACGTAGGGAAAGTAGACCGGCGTTTCGAGCAGTGCCGATGCTGGCAATTTCTTCGTTGTCGCGGCTTCCACCCGCAGGGAAAACGACGGCAGCGTCAGTTTTTCGTTTTCGAGTTCCACCTGCGCCCGAACCGTCTGGCCCGCAAAGATATGCTCCGGCAAATCCAGGCGCATCTCGATTCCCGTCAAGGTGACCGACGAAAGAATGCCCGACATCAATATGATGGAGATCAAGCTGGCGAGAATCAGAAACAGCAGGTTGTTCCCGGTATTGAGCGCTGCCAGGGCCACGATGATGATGCCGCCGATGTAGATCCAGCCTTCACGAGTGATCTTGTACTCCATCTTGTAGCCGATCCAGCGAAGCGGCGTGCGCTTCGCCAGAACCGGCACCAGCGTGATCGCGACCCAAGCGGCCACCAGCAAAGCGGCAACTGCGGACGCGATCGAAAGGCCTGCGTGGCCAAGCTCCGCGGCGGCGCCGGAATAAAGTGCGAGCAGCAGCGCGACACCCAGAGCGGCGATCGACAGAAAGAACGCACGCACGCCAGGACGATCGGCCTTATCCCAGAGTTCCGAAATGGTGGAGTTTACGCGCACGATGGTGTCGAGATAGCCCGGTGGGACATACACATTGAGTCTGCGCGAGAATCCCGGTTTTCGTCAGGGCGCGGCTTCAGTTTATCCTGAGGTACGAAGGGCCGTGCCATTACTGATCCGATTCCGCAAGGCTCTAGCCGCTGAGGGCGTTCTCTCGCGGCAAGGTGTCTGCTGCTCATAGCGGAATGCGGACGGAGTCAACGATGTCGCGCAGCACCGCTTCGGTGGTTTCCGATTTCTTCTGCAACGAAGCGTGCCGTGAACTGGCGACCACCCGGTGCGAGAATACCGCGACCGCAAGCTGCTTGAAGTCATCAGGAAGACAGTAGTCGCGACCATCGAGAAAGGCGCGAGCCTGTGCCGCGCGTTGCAGCATCAAGGTGCCGCGAGGCGACACGCCCAGCGAAAGCTGTTCGCTGTGGCGGGTGCGCGTCACGATCTCCAGCGCGTAGTCGTGCAGGCTGGAATCCACTCTGACTTGCGCCACCGAATTCTGCATGGCCAGCACGTCCTCCACATCGGCGACGGGCTCCAGCGACTGCACGGGATCATCGCCGACCCGCTTGCGCAGAATCTCGCGCTCCGTTTCGTGCGAGGGATAGCCCATGCGAATGCGCATCAGGAAACGATCGAGTTGCGATTCCGGCAGAGGATAGGTGCCGTGATGCTCGACGGGGTTTTGCGTGGCAATCACCAGAAACGGCTGCGGCAGCGGCAGAGTCTTGCCATCGACGGTAACCTGCGCTTCGTTCATGGCTTCCAGCAGAGCGGATTGCGTGCGCGGCGTGGTGCGATTGATTTCGTCCGCCAGGACGACATTGGCGAAAATCGGCCCGGATCGAAACTCAAACTCACGCGTCTCGGGGTTGTAGACGCTGACGCCAAGCACGTCGCTGGGCAGCAAATCCGAAGTGAACTGGATGCGCTGAAAGCTGCAGTGAAACGACTTGGCCAGCGCCTGCGCGAGCGTGGTCTTGCCGACACCGGGCACATCCTCGATCAGCAGGTGTCCGCGCGCCAGCAAGGTGATGAGCGACAACTGAATCGCTTCTTCCTTGCCATAAATGGCACGCGCGATCGAGCGTTGCAGCTGAGTTACGATTTGAGAAGTGACCGCCGTCATGGTTGAAAACCTGGGCCCTTCCTGCTACAACTAGTTCGACGCCTCGGCGAAGACGCGAGTTCCCCAATTCGCGGTTTTCTTCGAGACTACGGGCGACTAGCTCAGTTGGTTAGAGCGCTCCCCTCACACGGGAGAGGTCAAAGGTTCAAGTCCTTTGTCGCCCACCACTTCCACCGTTCATTCTCGCATCATCAAGGAATCTGGCGAGTACCGAACGCCCATCGTTGTGCCCAATTAGTGTTTGCTTAGTCGATCCAGTAGTGTTTGTTTAATCGATCCAGGCCTTGACGAGCGGAGTTTCCGGGCCTCTGGACCCGCCGCTACTGCCCGAGCCTGGGTCGAACCACGTGTTCCAGTTTTCCTTTTCAAAAAACTGGACGAGGATCCTCTGGGTGTGGGATGTGCGATAGAAGCTGCGGAGGTCGGCCAGGATCGAGTCTTGCTGGCTTTTGTCGAGCACGCCGTAGATGAAAACGCTGTCGTAGGTCCTCAGCCAAGGGAAATGGACGCCCAGGTCGCAGAAAACGGCTGGCCTACCGGGTTCCGAGATCGAAAGTGGGACCGAGTGCTTGGAGGTCACGGCGGACACGATGGCGGTGCACTCGGAGGACTTCTCGCTGGCGCTGGTGGTCGCCGAGATGAATGCGTACGCGTAGGCGATCAGAAAGCCACCCACGACCCAGATGGTCGGAGCGACCCACCGTCGCGGCGACATGGAGAAGGTCGTACCCGTTTCCAGATCGAGAAAGTCTGCCATTGCGCGAGACATTGTCGCTGATTTGGCACGGGGATGCACCGAGGAAAAACGGCACCCGCGTAGAGCAAGCGTTAGTGGATAAAGCTAGATATGAGAGGGCTAAGCGGGACAAAGCTTAGCTCGACGAAGCTGAACATTTCGATACTATGTTCCTGAGCTGTTTCGGTCTCTGGAGTCGATCGGAGTAGATCATGACTGGCTGTCTGCGGACGGTGGAATTTCTGGCTCTGAGCCTATGGCTGGGGAGCGATGTGTTTCTCAGCTTTGTGGTGGCGCCAGGTGCGTTCCGCGTGTTGGCTGGGCGGGATCAGGCTGGGGCTATGGTCGGGTTTGCGCTGTGGTGGATGCACATGATCGGGGTGATCTGCGGAATCACTCTGTTAGTGGCGCGATTGTTGCGAACTCGCGCGGCTTCGAGTTTGATTGCGCCTGCGGCGCTTTGCGTTTTGGCGATGATTGGGCTCACGGTGGTGTCGCAGCATGCGGTTAGTCCGAGGATGGCGGCGCTGCGAATACAAATGGGATCGATCCAGGCTACTGCGGCGGACAGTCCCTTATTAGCCGAGTTCAGTCGATTGCATCGGATTTCGGTTTCGCTTGAAAGTGGAGTGCTCTTGGCTGGAGTTGTCGCTATGTATCTGATGATTAAGGAGTTACAGGGAATCCTGTAAAATCCTACAAAACGCGGAACTCGACCCCCACCCCCCTCCCCCTTTTTTGTAAGTGTTCATTCTAATCAACTTGAAGTCCTTTAGAATGCGACACTTTTGCAAGTGTTGATTCTAAAACAGTTATTTGCACTAAAATTGTGCAATGGTTTGGAGCGCCGAGAGCCGGCAGGATGCCGGCGCTACCAGGCCCGCTACATCTATACAGAACTAAGCAGTGCGGAGAGTCGCGGGGTTGCGCACGCTCCGCCGTGCGCTACAGAACGGCTACTACGGTTTGGGTTAGCCAAGTTTGCGCTTCCGGGACTTGGCGGAGGCGGCTGACTTGCCGGCCTTCGGCTTGCCGCGTTTGCGTCGGACTTTGGGCGGGCGGATCTTGTTGGTTACGGCATAGCCTGCGCGCTCGAAGGCTCGCCACATGTACCAGCTGGCGATGGTGCGGTAGGGTCGCCACTGTTCGCCGAAAGCGAGGAGCTCTTTTGGCTTGGGCATGTGGGCTTTGCCGTAGGTTACGGACCAGCCTTTTTTTACGCCCAGGTCGTGGATGGGCAGAACGTCGGGGCGACCGAGGTTGAAGATCAGGAACATTTCTACGGTCCAGGCGCCTATGCCGCGGACGGAGACCAAGCGCTCGACGAGTTCTTCGTCAGACATCTTGCAGGCATCTTCGCGGGTGGGAACGATGCCTTGGATCGTTTTCGCGGCCAAATCCTTCATCGCCAACACCTTTGCGCCGGAAAGACCTGCTTTGCGGAGGGTTTGTTTGCGGAGCTTCAGCATTTCTTCCGGGGTGGGTGGCCGGCCGTTGGTGCCCAGGGCCTTGACGCGGCCGAAGATCGTCGCGGCGGCTTTGCCGGAGATGGATTGATAGGCGATCGACTCCATGAGGGCTTCGTAAGGGGATTGGGCGGCGGTCATGTCGATCTCGAATTTCGCCATTTCGGCAATGAGCGGGGCAAGTTTTTGGTCCTTGGCGGAGAGGTGCGCCATGGCGGCGGCCAGATCGAAGGGGAGTGAAGGGGCGGGCCTAGACATGGACGAATTACGATATCGCAGCTCGGGGCGAAATAAAAGAGAAGCCTGAGCGGCAGATGAGTTCGAAGACATGCTTTGCCGACTGAGAATTCGAGCAGTGGATCAATTTCCGGGTTAGCGCGTTTACCGGGACTTGCTTCAAAAGCTTAAGATAGGTGCATGCCCATCGAGGTGGCTATCCGGCGACCGCGACCCCACGAGTACGACGCAGGGCGAGACCTCATAGAGATCGTAGCGACGGAGACGTTCAAGGACCTTTTCGCTCCGAATCCTGTCCCCTTGGAGTTCAAAGACGAAGACTGGCCGCTGGCATGGGTAGCAGCATCGGATGCGAAGATTCTCGGGGTGATCATAACGCACCAGGAGTGGGTTGATGACCTTTGGGTGCTTCAGGAGTACCGGCGACAAGGTGTCGGAAGGAGACTGCTGGCACAAGGTGAATCCGAGATAGCTGCCCGCGGTTGCCAGACGTGCCGCCTTCGCGTCGTTAAGTCGAATCGGGTCGCGGTACAATTCTATTCTCGTCAAGGATGGCGGATTGTGCGTAAGTTCGCCCACGAAAAGTACCATCATCCCATGCTGGAGATGGCCAAGTCTTTTCCGTTCCCGCAACAGGCTTAATGTCTCAGTTTCCGGTAACCGCTGCGGGTTCAGACGGTCCGTGGCAACCCCACAATGCTCTGGCAGTTGAAGAGCTGTGAGTTGCAGGCTTTATGTTGTTTGAAAGGACGTCCAATTTCTGTTTGAATGGTCCGCAATAAGTTCACTGGGAGTCGTGATGAAAATCTACAACTTCTATGGCTATTTAATAATTTTGGCTTACATGCTGGCTTGCGTGTATTTTGCCCCGGCTCATTTGGGGCCCTGGATGGGACTGTTGATCGGCGGGGCTTATTTTATCTTTTGCTGGTTCATGGGCGGGTTGTATCTGGCCGACGTTCTTCATCTGGGCATCGCTCACCGATCGCTCGACTACAAGGAATGGTTCATGAAAGCCGTCACTATCGTGAACAACACCTTCGCGATCTATGTGGATCCAATCGCCTGGGTCAATCGGCATCGATTGCATCATAAACATTCCGACCATCCCGGGGACCCCAACAAACTTTCCGAGGATGATTTTTGGCGAACTCTATATCTCTGCTTGATGCCGTATCAATGCAAAGAAAATCTGGCAGGCGACAAAATTTTGAAGTCCTGGACTTTCCGGGTGGTTGCGAATCCGGTTTTTGCAATCCTTGCGCAAGCCTCTAGTTTTTATCTCTTATGGAAGCTGGTTGGAAGTCTGAAGTTTGCGCTGGCGATGTGGTTTGGAATCAGGATTTTTTCACTGTGGGTAAATATGATTCAAAATTATTGGACCCACACCCGGGAATTTGGATACCGGCGGTATCACGATGAGGAAGACAACGCCATGAATATTGGCGAGTGGCTGCCCGTAACGGCGACCTTTAGCGCATGCCTGCAAAATAACCATCACCACTATGAGGGGCTTTTGCGGCTAAGCCACGACAAGTCGGAATACGACTTTGGATTCATAACGGTTAAAGTGATGAAATTCTTGGGTTTGGTGAAGGCGACCAGCACGGGCGCACAGGTACCCAAGGACGTCCCCTTGGACGCGCTAGGTTTTTAGGACGTCTTTCTCTTTCCCAGGAATGGTTCGATGGTTTGCCCGAGAAAGCTGGGCGAAATTTCTTCGCCGTCCAGGCCATAAAGTTCCGGCCATTTATCCGGATAGTAGTAAGTTCCGAAAATTCTATCAATCCACGGAAAATGGATCGCGAAGTTCTTGTCGATGCCCTCTTTTTGAGACGTATGGTGCCAATGATGGTATCGGGGCATAACCAGAAACTCTTCGAGCCATTTGGCGTTGGGACCGAAATTGCAATGGGTCCAGGTGGCGTGAAGGGTGACGAAGACCAAATACCCCAGGATGATCGATTGCGAAAATCCGAACAGCAGCGGGACGAGTATGAATCCACGGACTAGCGTGTCGTCCACAAAGTGCGAGCGTGAACCCGCGATCCAATCCAGCGCCTTGGAAGAATGATGAATAGAATGAAAGCGCCACAGAACAGGGACTTTGTGCAAAGCCAGATGAATAAAATATTCAGCAACGTCCGCAACCACAATGGCCAAACAGAATTGCAAAATCCAAGGCATTCGAGCGATTAATGCTTGAAGAGCCGGAACACCCAAATATTTCGTGGCCTGGGTAGCAGGCAGCAAGACCAGAAACGACAAAACCTGAATCGGCAGATGGGTGGACATGAAATAAACCACATCCTGCGTCCACCCTTTTCTGAATGTTCCTTGTTCTGGATACCGTGGCCAGATTCTTTCGAGTGGCACGTAGATGAGCGCCATCAACAACAAATCAAGCAAGAACCAGTCGATGCCGATGGTCACGCCATTGAGTTGGCTCCCATTAACTTTTACGCTGGAGCCGCCCCAAGCGGTCGCAGCGATGGCGAGCAGCATTCCCGTTAACGACAGAGTCTTTTTCTTGCGCAGCAGAGAAGAGATCACTCCAAACGCAACTGCCGCCAGGATGAGGAATTGGATCAAGAGGCGGATCGCGTGCAGAGAGTAAAACGGACGGAATTCGGCAGAGGTCAGGAACTGGGGAAAATGCAGGCATAGAACGCCGCCGAACGCGAGAAATCCAAGAAAAACCGACAATATCCCACTCCACCAGCCGGTTCCGAAGCCAGTGGACTCGGCATCACCAAAGAATTCGTTGATTTTTTGCTCGAGCACGACCTCAACCTGCCAGCGGTGAAGGCTTTCTATCCTCACGCACCGCGGATGCTTCTTGACGTGATGGATTCCAGTAATAAGGATATCGCGAATCGCACCTTGCGCGCGGCTGGTGGCAGATAAGTCGCGCAATCGGATAAGTGGTTTTGGCCGGGATTCCACCTGCACGGTTGCCGCGTTTACCAGGACTTGCTTTTCCTGATCCGCGTCGCGTGGTGGTGATGTTACCGATGGCTTGACTGGTCGTGCTGCCATCATTAAGATGCCGCACGATTCCAGATCTCGACACTCCCAGGGCACACTCGCACTGCCGCATGAGAAGGAGACCACTGTGCCTGCACAGGGTTACGACATCATTACGATTGGTGGTGGCATCGCAGCCTCCGCACTGGCCAAAGCGATGGCAGAACAGGGCGCCAGGGTTCTCATATTAGAGCGCGAAGTGAACTTCAAAGATCGCGTGCGGGGTGAGGGACTGGTTTGCTGGGGCTGCGGCGAAGCCCGCGAACTGGGAATTTACGAGCTACTCAAAAAATCCTGCGGCCACGACGTGCCATTTATCGAGTCCGGCATGGGGCTACGAGATTTCAGGTTAACAACTCCACAACGCCTGCCGCTTCTTTCCTTTTCCCATCCAGTCATGCAGGAAACATTGCTGGCGGCCGCGGAACAGGCGGGAGTAGAGGTTCGTCGCGGCGTGACGGTTGAGCGGATCGAAACGGGGAAAACACCTGCGGTAGTCACCGGTGGAGGGAACCACGAACGTATCGCGGCGCGTCTGGTGGTTGCCGCCGATGGCCGCGGGTCAGCTGCACGAAAATGGGCCGGCTTCGCAGTCCAGGAACAATCGAACCCCTACTTTATGGCCGGGGTGCTTTTGACCGACGTCAAAGCGCCTGCGGACACCATCCCTTTTATATTCAATCCCCTCCTCGGCATGTGCGCCGTTCTGATCCCTCTCGGCAACGGTCGCTTCCGCGCCTACCTTATATACCCGAAGACGGTTGGCTACCGTCTGCAAGGCGACCCCATGCTTGGGCTATTCACCAGCGAGTCTCCAAAAGTTCATCCTCCCCTGACCGAATACTATGCGGAAGCGAAAAGCATTGGGCCGCTGGCTAGTTTTGACGTTAGCGATTCTTGGGTAGAACACCCCTATCGAGATGGCGTGGTACTGGTTGGCGATGCGGCGGCAACTACCGATCCGACTTTCGGGCAAGGCCTCTCCTTGGCTTTGCGCGATGCGCGAACTCTGCGTGATGAACTCTCCAA
>Ga0187871_10000671_pt1 | contig 31882 bp, 20 predicted proteins | sample June2016WEW_16_1_FD_132988 | JGI IMG/M metagenome (GOLD analysis project Ga0187871, IMG submission 132988) | Peatland microbial communities from SPRUCE experiment site at the Marcell Experimental Forest, Minnesota, USA - June2016WEW_16_10 | ecosystem: Environmental > Terrestrial > Soil >...
GAGCCGTACCCCGACAGTACGAATAGGACGCGGCGCGGGGCCCGGCGCCCGCTAGAATAGCGGTTTAACGCCCCGTATGAGTTCGCTAGCCCAACCTATTGAAAGGGTCCGCTTGTTTCCGGCGCAGAGTCCGCTTCGTCTGGTGAATCCCCGGGCGGCGCAGAAACAAGTCGAGGACAAACTCATCCGGGACTTGCAGGTCTACTTAAAGGACTTGCTCGCCGAACCAGCGCGGCCGAGTGTCCCGGTGCCGGCACCTAAACTGGCTCCTTTCCGGAACCTGGGGCCGAAAATTGCGCCGTGCTCTTCGGGCGCGGGACTGGCGGTATTCGATGCCCTTCCAGCGCACCGACGCAATGCGCCCTCGATGCCTGCGCTCGCATTGCTCCCGCTGCCGGACGGCCCCGGAGCGTATCCCGGCTCGGGAAAGCAAGTCCAACGCTGCCCGAGTTGCGGCTGGACGGACGTGCGCCGTTCCGCCGTTCACTACCCGAAGGATTATCTCCTCAGCATGGTGGGGTTAGTGCCTTACCGCTGCCGGGTTTGTAGCGGCCGGTTTCATCGCGCGCGTCAGATCGCGCCCAGTCCCGGCGCAGTCAGCCCGGAGGTATCCAGCATGCCGTCCCGAACCTTGAAGATACCGGGGAACTTCTCCTCCCAGGGTTGGTTCGCCGCGGGAACGTACTCGCGCGCGTTGGCCTCTATGGCAGCCACGCCGGGGATGCGCGCCGCCAAGCCGGCCGAATGGATCAGGGACGCACCCGGACACGTCAGATCCTGAACGCATAGGAACATGCCGTGCTTCTGCCCGGCGGCGGCCATCAGCAGCACCTGGCTCTGCCCTTTGCATGCCTTGAGCGCGGCGCCCGAATATCCCATTTCGCGCGCCAGCATGAGGCTCTCGATATCGGTGAGCGACTCATCGATAACGATGGGCCGCAACCTGGCCGCGCGATGCATCCCGTTGGCGCGGTCGGCTTTCAGGTCGCGGGCGGTAGGCTGCTCCACGTATTGAATGCGATCGAAGCCCGCCGCGGTGCGCTCTTTTAGCCGGTTCAGAAAGGCCAGCAGGTAGTCCACGTTGGGGCACTGCTCGTTGAAATCCAACGAATAGAGCCATTCCGCTACACCGCGCTCGCGCTGCGTTTCGGTAGTGGCGCGGTCGATGGCCACCACGCGCTCCAGGTCCCATGCGAGATCGTTGCCCGCCAGCTTGATCTTGATGCGCCGCAGCCCGTTATAGCGGATCCATTCAGGCAAAGTCTCCGGCAGTCCATCGGCAATGCGGCGGCGAATATCCGACGCCACGATGGGATCGGAAGCGCCCACGGAATGATACAGGGCCATCCGCGGGGTGGGCCGCGGCAGCACATACTGGCTCAGATACTCGCCCCGATACGCGGCGCCTAAGTAATGCGAGAGATCGTAAGGCATCGCGTCGCGGCCATATGTCAGGTAACTGCTCAGGCCCAGCGCCTTGCCGTACGCATCGTGGATGGCGGCGTCGAACGGGCTGGCTGTCACCAGGGTGCACAGCTTGGGAATAGGTTCGGCCAGGCGCAAGTCCTTGGAAACGTCCGCGGCGGCTTTCAGATATTCAGGCTCCAGGGCGCAGTTGATGTCCACGGGATGGCCGGCTTCGGGATAGGCGCCGGTAATCCGGGCGATGCGTCCCGCCAGAGTTTTCATGGCGCCGAGGGTTGTATCGTAGGGCATCGCCTTCGACGGGAAAGACCAGGCATTGCCCATGGTCATCGATCCGAAACCGCGCGCTATCGCGCCGGAGTGGGTGCGGACCGCGCAATCGATGTTCAGCAGGGTCACCCGGTCCACGGTTTGCGCGCCAAAGCGATAGGGCGTGCGGTAGCGGAAGTCCTGGTAAGAGAAGCGCACATCCTCAATGCGGATGGCGGCCCTAGCCGCGCCGCGGCTGATGCCGAAAACGGCGGGCGCCAGGACGGCTGAACGAAGGAATGCGCGCCGGTACATATGCGACTCTGCCATGGTATCCTGTTCGTCAACGGGATGCACGCGAGGCTGATGGTTTGGTTCGCTTTGGTGCTGGTGCTCGCGAGGGTCCAGTGCGCGGGTTTCTGCAATCCGGAACCGCGCGGCCAGACGAACGCGCCTCCCTGTCATCCACATCGGTCCGACCCAGGGAATCCAGATCCGGCCCCGTGTTCGCACTGCCTCGTGATGCATCAGGCGCCTGCCTCTTCCACTGCGCGAGCCGCACCCGCGGCGCCATCGCTCGACTGGATTGGCGTGCCTGCGGTCGCAATGCCATCGCGGCTGTCCGCGATGTGTAAAGAGGCGGCGCCGGCTCCATCCCCGCCCGGATTCGTCGATCTTTCCTCAGTCCTGCTCCGCATCTGAAGCGCTCGCGGTGAGTCGCGGCCCGGCAGGCGACTGCCCGGTAAGTTGCGGGAGGAGACACATGTATGTTTCTTGAGAAGACACTCTGTCTGAGTTGTATAGCCGGTGTGTCGCTGCTGGCGGCCACGCCGGTGAGCGCCGAGGATGCGGGCGGATATCTGATGGGTCTGGCCTCGGGTACGTCCGTGAATCCCCGGTCGTCGCCCATGCCCATGACGATGACGCAAGCCGGGAATTGGAACGTCATGTTCATGGGGACGGCGTTCGTTTCCGATATTCAACAGTCCGGCCCGCGCGGCGGCGATAAGCTGTACTCGACGAACTGGTTCATGGCCTCGGCCGAGCATAGCGCCGGGGCGAAGGGCGCGTTCGAGACGGTTCTGATGCTCAGCCTGGAGCCGGCCACCGTTACGGACCGCCGCTATCCTTTGCTCTTTCAGACCGGCGAGACGGCTTATGGGCTGCCGCTGACGGATGCCCAACATCCACACAATTTCATCATGGCGCTGGGGTTCCACTACGCGTATCAAGTCGGCGAGCACACGATTCTGGATGTGTACGCAGCGCCCGTCGGCGACCCGGCGCTGGGTCCGACGGCATTCCCGCACCGCGACTCGGCCGCGGAATTCCCGGAAGCGCCGATCTCGCACCATTGGCAGGATTCCACGCACATCGCCGACGACGTGGTGACGATGGGAATCTCGCACCGGAAAATCAAGCTGGAGGCCAGCGGTTTCCATGGCGCGGAGCCGGGAGAGAACCGCTGGATCATCCAGGCGGGCGCGATCGACTCGTGGGCAGGACGGTTGTGGTTCTTTCCGTCGGAGAATTGGGCGGCACAGGTTTCGGCCGGCCGGCTGGCGCATCCGGAAGCGCTGGAGCCTGGAGACCAAGTGCGGCTGACCGCGTCGCTGGCTTACAGCCGGCCGATGTCCGGCGGGGCCTGGTCGTCGAGCCTGATCTGGGGCCGGAATCACTCCACCGCGACGTTCCGGAACTTGAACTCGTACCTGGCCGAGACGGTGCTGCCGATTCGCCGCGGAAACTGGCTTACGGGCCGGTTCGAGATGGTGGACAAGGATGAACTGTTTGCGGGCCAGCCTGACCTTGAACAGCAACTCGACCTGCTATATGGCAGCACTTTCCGGATTGGAGCGTATACCGCGGGCTTCACGCGCGATGTGGAAGTCATCCGGGGCATCCAGACCGGGGTAGGCGTCAACTTCACCGCCTATACGCTGCCCGCGGCGATTAAGCCGTTTTATGGCAATCGCCCGGTGGGCGGGAATGTGTTTATCCGGCTGCGGCTCAAGGGCGCGCGGTGAGGCTACCGCGGTCTCAGCGTAATGGAGAAGTTCCCGCCCGCATTTGGATCCGGCAACGCTCCAGCGACCAGGGGCTTGACCCCGGCCAGGTTCATCAGCGCGACCATGGAGGGCTTCAGGAAGTAAGTGGGAAATGCGACCTCGTTACGGATCATGCCGGCTATGGCTTCAAACATCTCTTCGTACTGCTCGTCGGTGTCCACGCCGGGAAGATCCGCGATCAACTGCTTCAGGCTGTCGCAGAAGTTCATGAATTCCTGCCCAGCTAAGATGTACGCCTGTACTTTCATGCGGTCCAACGTATCCGCGGGCGGGTAGTCCGGCGGCCAGTGTTGTCCGTTGGTGTTACCCTGGCTGAGGCGGTCTCCCGGCTTGTTCTGGCCGAGCGGATCGTTCACGGCACGGTTGAACGCCAGCCAATCCTCATATTTCCCGAACTTCTGCTCGAAGACTTGGGCCACAGTGTCAACCGGTCCAATCACCGCAATCACAGCCTGCACGAACTGCTCGTAATTGCGTTTGTCCCGCAGGTGCGGTTCCGCCGGAGGTTTTCCATTCAGATCATCGTCGGAGGCGATCGCGCTCAGTTGCGCCGTGTCTACATCAAGCGTGAACTGGACGGTCCCCTTGGGGTGCCGGGCGATGTAATCCCGTATGGAGCTCGAGACGTTGGCTAAGCCAAAGGCGGCCATGGTACGCATGCTCTCATCGAAGGCGGAGGCATTGTTGCGATCGGTGAAGATGGCGTTCAGACGCACATCGATATCCGAGACAGCCGTGGACAGGGTCACATTCCGGCATTGCGCAATGAAGTACAGATCGGCTTCGCGCTCTTTCCCGAATAGTCCGGAGATCGACTTGACGCCCGCGGTCTTGCGAATCTGGAATGTGCGGGATCCGAGATACGTGATGTCGGTCTTCTGGACGTACGTGACGACGTCCTGGAAGCGCAACAAATCGAAGAACTGCAGATTGAGTCCCGCGCTCCGGGTGTAGAGCTGTTCGACGAACGACTGTGGGTCGAGAGTCACGCCGGGCATAGTAAGGGCTGTGGCATAATCGCCGCCCATCGCCACGTCATAGGCGCCGGTGCCCACACTAAAGTCAAAGTTGTAAACGAATAGGGCGGTGTTCTCGCGGCTCCGGGACTGAGTCAGTTCCAGGGCGATCTTTTGACCGTTGGCCTTGGCAAGCAACTTATTCACCGAGGTGTTGATCTCATCCGTGGCGTCGCCCGCTACGGCGGCGAGCTTGTTGCCAAGAGTGCTTCCGTTGGTGCCCGAGAAGAATCCTTGCGCGGCTTTCTGTGTTTCGGTTTTGACCGTCGCGGCATCCGTCTGAAACTTCGCGCCGGCGCTCAAGGTGACCCCAAAGCTCTCGGTAGTGGAGAAACCGGAGGTGTCCTTGCGCAACAGATAGAGTGTGGCGCCAGCGGCGGTCCGGCCCGTGACCACGCGGAATGCGTCGTCGTGGGTGTACTGCAGCTTGAATCCCGCGCCCACCTGGTAAGATGGCTTGGCGGAAATCACCTCGTTGCCGGTACGGGTCGCAAAAGATGCTCTGACCTCGCCGTGGCTTCGACCGCCGAAAAACGTCCCGGAGAAGCCGTAAGTGGCGCCGAATCCCAGGGCCAGCTTGCCGATGAATTCGAAGTCTACGTAGTCGCCGGCAGGCAGGTTCGCAATGCTATCGGCATGGAACGGCAAGACGAAGCTTGAGAAGGCCTGGCTGATGGCATCGCGCAGCACTACGGCAGGGCCGACGCGGTAATAGTTGGCCACGTGGAACTGGTCGTTAGTGGAAATGCTGCCGCTGACGCCCAGGTTTCCGGAACTCCACTTGGCGCCCGCATCGACCGCCAGGGAGCACTCGAGCGCAATGCCGACATAATAGCTATCGGCCGGGGCCTTGACTGGCGTGTCCTTGGCATCCTCGCCGACGGCGTAGCTGAAGAGCGTGCCTCCGGGCTGGATGATGCTGAGCGTGCAGGTCGCCGTGGGTTTGACCGACAGTGTGATGCCAACGGCCTGTGAGATTTTCCAGCTTGGCGCGAAGCTGAAGCTGAAGTTGGTGGAAACCGAGCCCGGGGGAACGTCCGCTATCCGGGAATCCAGATAGTGCGCCACTAACGAGCTCAGGCTGACAATGCTATCGACGCCGGGTTTCAGGTATTTTGAAAGGTCGCCTTTTGCGGCCACCTCCACGGCGCCAATCGAGCCGAGATCAAGTTTTAAGGGCATAGGGAACTCCTTCAATTGTATAAGCGCGGCCGACGCACGGAAAGGGACAGTGATGCGCCCCGATACGCCTTACTTCAGTTTTCCGGCGGCGAAGAGGACGGACTTTTCCAAGGCGTCGAGGGCGGAATCGAAGAGGGCTTCGCCTTGCGGTAGATCGGGCCGCTTCTGGCCCTGCGGTCCCAGGCAGAAGTCGTGGTAGCCGCCTTCATAGATGTCCAGACGCACGGATTTGCCGGCGGCGGCGAGGGCGTCGTGCAGCATAATGGCGATCGGCATGAGGCGGTCGGCGGTGCCCACCAGAATCAGGACCGGGCTGCGGACCGGCTCGATGTTCTTGCGGGAAATTTCGGGATCGGGCTTCAGGTTTTTGAGGGCATCTGGATTCGGGGGCGTCCCGGGCGGGGGCATCTGGATGCCGAGGAACCACATCACGGCGGGCGCGCCCACGATGGCGGCGTGTACCGGAACCCTGGAAACCAGGTTCATCACCAGGTTGCCTCCCAGGCTCACGCCATAGAGGTTGATGCGGTCCGGGTCGACGTAAGGCAGCGCCTTGATGTAGTCAATGACCGCGAGGCCGTCGTCAATGGAAGTGACCATGCCGTTGGCGGAGGGGGCGGATGTCAGGTTCATGTTTCCTCCTCGATAGTCGGCCACGGCGACGACGTAGCCTTCCTGCAGGAAGCGTTCCCAGACGGGACCGCCCCAGTCGCCGTGCGACCAGCCGACGAGTTGTTCCATGCCGCGGCCGCCGGGCGCGCCGTGAAAGATAATCATGGCGGGATAGCGGCCATCACCCTTGGGCTTGCGGATCGCCGCCGCGATGTAGAGACCATCTTTCGATTTAATGTAGGTCTGCTGGACGGGCGAGTCCGCCTGGCTGACAACATGGATGTATTTTTCGTGAGGCAGCGGCGTGGTGCTGCCGGGATTGTGATGGATCTCCGCCGACGCGAGGGCCGCACAAATCAGACAAAGGAATGCGATGCGCATGCCTTACCATAGCAAGAACGGATCCGATCCAATGGCTAAAGCCCGCGATCCGTTTTCACGAACCCGGATAGTCTCTGCCGCAGCGACTCCGGGATTTCCACTTCCATTTCGCACATGTCTTCCACGTAGCGGGTTTCGAGCACGCGGCCGAGGTCGTGCACCATGGAGATGCGGGCGCCGTCGCCCTGCGGTAGACGCAGGCGCGCGCGCACGATGGGATCGAAGGGCAAGACTTCGTCAACCGCGGCCAGCAGGCGATCGATCCCTTGCCCGCTGAGCGCGGAGATGGCTACGGCCCGCGATCCGGCGGCCGCGCCGGAGCCGCCCAGCACGCGGTGACGGTACGCTTCGACATCGATCCCGGCTTCGGGGAGCCGGTCCACCTTATTTAGCACCAGCAGTTGGGGAATGGCGGCGGCATCGATTTCGGCCAGCACCCTGAGGACGTGGCCGGTCTGCGCGGCGGCGTGCGGCGCGGAGACATCCACCACGTGCAGGATCAGGGTGGCGTCGGTCACCTCTTCGAGCGTGGCGCGGAAGGCTTTCACCAGCGTGGTGGGCAGGTTCCCGATGAATCCGACCGTGTCGCTTACCAGGACGCGGCGGCGGGAGGGCAGGGTGACGGGACGGACCGTGGGATCGAGCGTCGCGAACATGCGTGCATCGGCCAGGACGGCGGCCTGTGCCAGGCGGTTAAAAAGGGTGGATTTCCCAGCATTTGTGTAACCTACTAGCGCGATAGTAGGCAAGGGCACGGCCTGGCGCTTGCGGCGATGCAGCGCGCGTCCGGCGCGCACGTTCTCCAGATCTTCTTCAATTTTCTTCACGCGGTGGTGAATCCGGCGGCGGTCAGTCTCCAGTTTGGTCTCGCCGGGGCCGCGCGTGCCGATGCCGCCGCCCAGCCGGGACATCTCGACGCCGCGGCCGCTGAGGCGCGGCAGCAGGTAATTCAACTGCGCCAGCTCGACCTGCAAGCGGCCTTCCCGGGTGCGTGCCCGGCGGGCGAATATGTCGAGGATCAGTTGCGTGCGATCGATCACACGGCGGCCCAGTTCTTTTTCGAGGTTGCGTTGCTGGGTGGGTGTGAGGTCGTGATCGAAGATGACCAGGCCGGCGTCCAGCGACCCGCTCAATTGCGCCAGTTCCACGACTTTGCCCTGGCCGATCAAAGTGGCGGCCTCCGGCGCGTCGCGGGCCTGGATGACGCGGCCGGCGATGACAGCGCCCGCGCTGGACGCCAGCTCCGAGAGTTCTTCGAGAGACTCGGCGGCGTGCGCCGGCCCAAAATAGGCGCCCGCGCGGCGATTCTTCCAGTCCACTCCGACGAGGATTGCCCGTTCCGGCGGCGTTTGTGGGGTGGTTGAGATCAGGCCTCCGAGGTTTCCGCTTGCGCCACCGGATTGGACGATGGGCCAGCGGCCACCGGCACCGATCCAACGGACTGCGAACTCGCGGCGTAGGAATGGGCCGTCTTCAAAGTCACGACTGTGGAGATGGCGTGCTTGAAGATGAGCTGTTCCTGATTATTCGTTTCCAAGACCAGGGAGTACTTATCGAAACTCTTGATGCGGCCGGAAAGTTTCACCCCACTCATTAAGTAGATGGTGAGGACAATTTTGTCTTTTCGCGCGTTGTTTAGAAAGCTATCTTGAATATTCTGCGCTGGTTTATCCATGGCTCCCCCAGAGTTGTTCGGGGCCAAGCGGCACACTCCGAATTGGCAACCATATTGTACACCGAACCGGGGGGTAGCGTGGCGTCCGGCCGGCGGGCATTTCGGTAAACGGGGTAGATCTGTTAACCTAAATCCATTACAGCGCGTAACCAAAGCATTCGTGCGGTCCGCCGAAGGCGGCCCGCGGGGAGAACGCTGCTTCTCCTGTTGCTGGTGGGTCTGATCATCCTTGGCCAGTCCCTGGCTCTGGCTGCGCAGGAAGAATCGCACCACACTCCGGACCATTGCTGCCTGCTTTGCCACGTGGGTCCTCTGCCGTTTCTGCAGACGACGGTAAACGCTACGATGGCGCCCGTGCTCTCGATGGCTTGGCTGGCACCGGTTCCAGATGTGGAGACGGTCTACCAAACGCTGCTTTCCGCCAGTTCCTCGCGTGGTCCTCCACAAGCCTAGCTCTTCCAACCATCCATTCCGTTTTTGATGAAGAGGAGAAGAGTATCGCTATGCAGACAGCATTGCCGTCGACCGGCATGCGGCGATTGCCATTTGCCGGATGTGCCCCTGCGATTTTCCTGGCGGCGCTAGGGTGGTCGCAAGGAGCTTGCGGAGGGCCCCCCAAGGCCGAAAGCAAAGCCGGCCAGGAAGCCGGCGCGCAAGCCGGCCTTTTCGCCGTGCCGCGGGATCAACTTTCCCATTTGAAAATCACGCCCGTGGCGAGAACCTCATGGGGTGTAGCTGTCCACACCACGGGCACCGTGGATTGGGACCAGGATCACACGACGCAGGCCATCACCCAGGTGAATGGGCCGATCACGCGGATTCTGGTGGACGTCGGCACGCCCGTCAAGAAGGACGAGCCGCTGCTGTACGTTTCGAGTCCGGACGTCGCCAACGCCATCGCGGCGTATCGCAAGGCGCGCAACCGCGAACAATTCAACAAGCGAATCGTCGACCGCATGAAGGAGATGCTGGATCACGGAGTGGTGGCCGTCAAAGACTATGAAAGCAGTGTAGCGGACTATAACGATGCCGCTACGGATGTTCAGAACAGCCTGCAGCCGCTGCGCATTTTCGGCATCACGGCGCAGGAGATCGACCAGGCGGAGAAGCAGGGAACGGCGATCGGCACCGAATTGGCCGTGCGGTCGCCGATTTCCGGCGTGATTGTGCAGAAGCTCATTTCGCCCGGCATGCTGATCGAAGCCGGTCAGACCGTCTGTTTCCAGATCAGCGACGTTTCCACCGTGTGGGTGCAAGGGCACATCTTCGACAGGGACCTGCCGTCGGTCAAGAACGGCGACGGGGTGGAGGAAACCAATCCATCTTTCACCCGGACTTTTCACGGCGTGATTTCCTACATCGGATCGTTTGTGGATCCCAACACGCGCACTACGCCGGTGCGCATCGTCACCGGCAATCCCGGCGGCCTGCTGAAGAAGGATATGTTCGTGGATGCGGTCATTCGCACCAGCCGCCGGAACAACATTCTGGTGGTGCCGGTGGCCGCGGTGCTGCGCGACGACAAGAATGAACCCATCGTGTACGTCGAGGCCGAACCCGGCAAGTTCGCCCAACGCTCGGTCACGATCGGGCCGCAGCAGGATGGATTGGTGGAGATCTCCACCGGCCTACGCGAAGGCGAAAACGTGGTAGCGGACGGCAGTCTTTTCCTGCAGTTCGCCAATGCCATCCAATAGGGCGAAAAAATGATTGCGAAACTAGTCTCCTTCGCCTTGCGGCAGCGGTTCCTGATTGTAATCGCCTCGCTGGCCCTGATGTTTTGGGGCGCTATTTCTTTTGAGAAGCTGCCGATTGACGCTTATCCGGATCTTTCGCCGCCGCACGTGGAAATCATCACGCAGTGGCCGGGCCACGCGGCGGAGGAAATCGAACGGCTGGTCAGCATCCCGATAGAAATCGAGATGAACGGGATTCCGCGGCTGGAAGCGCTGCGCTCGATCTCGCTCTACGGGCTGTCCGCGATCGAGATGAATTTCGAATACGGGGCCGACCCATATTTCGTGCGCGAGCAGGCGTTTGAGCGCATGGCGAACGCCGATATGCCCGACGGTCTGCAGCCCACGATTTCGCCGCTCTTCAGCCCCAGCGGCCTGATCTACCGCTATGTTTTGCAGAGCCCGGACCGCTCGCCGCAGGATCTGAAGGTGATCGAGGACTGGGTGCTGGAACGCCACTACCGGTCCATACAGGGGGTAGCGGACGACTCCGGATTTGGCGGGACCACCATGCAATACCAGGTTCTGCTCGATCCGAATAAACTGTTCGCCTATGGCGTGACAGTCCCGCAAGTGACGCAGCAACTGAGTAACAACAACGCCAATGCCGGCGGCGGGTTTTATTCCCAGGGCGGCCAGTTCTATTACATACGCGGGTTGGGATTGGTGCGGGACACGGCGGACATCGGAAACATTGTTCTGCAGGAGAAGAACGGGATCCCGGTCTACGTGAAGGACATCGCGAAGGTGGAGATCGGCCACGCGCCGCGGCTCGGCCAGTTCGGATACATGAAGCAGGATGAGGCGGTGGAAGGAGTCATCCTGATGCGCGTGGGCGAGCAGGCGCAAGTGATCCTGCGGCGCGTGGAGGCCATGACCAAGGAACTCAACGAGCACGTGCTGCCGCCGGATGTGAAAGTGGTGCCCTATTACGACCGGCAAGGGTTGATTGAAGAGACCACCAGTACGGTAGAAGAGAATCTTCTGCGCGGCATGTTGCTGGTGCTCCTGATTCTGGGACTGTTTCTGTTCAGCGTGCGGACGGCGCTGATCGTGGCGGTGACCATCCCGTTTGCGCTGATGTTTTCGTTTATCTGCCTGGACTGGCGGCATATTCCGGCGAACCTTTTGTCCATCGGCGCGATCGATTTCGGCATCATCGTAGACGGCTCGGTGGTGATGGTGGAGAATATCTTCCGCGAACTGGCAGCGCAGCATGCGGATGCGCACGGAAGCTACGATGTGCATTTTATCGAGGTGATCCGGGCGGCGGCGCGCGATGTGGAGCGTCCGATCTTTTATGCGATCGCCGTGATTATCGCCGGATACCTGCCGATTTATGTGCTCACCGGGCCCTCGGGCAGGCTGTTCGAACCCATGGCGGACACCATGTCGTTCGCGCTGTTGGGCGCGTTGCTCTGCGCCCTGACGCTGCTGCCGGTGCTTTGCTCCTTCTTTCTGCGCAAGCACGTACACGAGCCGCGCAACCGGGTCTACGACGCGATTCGGGCCGGGTATGGCCGATTGCTCGGCTGGTGCCTGCGCAACCGGTTGATCACCGTGGCGGTGATCCTGGCCATTTTCGCGGCATCGCTACTGCTGATTCCCGGGATCGGCGGCGAGTTCATGCCGCATCTGGACGAAGGGGCGCTATGGGTTCGCGCCACTACCCCCTACACGATTTCCTTCGAAGAGGCTTCTAAGCTCTCGCCGCAGATCCGGGATATTCTGCGCAGCTTCCCGCAGGTGACCACCGTGGCCAACGAACTGGGGCGTCCGGACGATGGCACGGATACCACCGGCTTCTTCAATAACGAGTTTTACGTCGGACTGAAACCCTATGGCGACAAGGCATGGCAAGGCGGCATACACACCAAGCCCGAGCTGACGAAAGCCATCCAACAAAAGCTGTCGGCGTTTCCGGGTATTATCTTCAACTACACGCAGCCCGCCGAGGATGCGGTAGACGAGGCCGAGACGGGGTTGAAGAGTTCGCTGGCGGTGAAGATTTTCGGTCCGGAGCTGGCGACGCTCGAAGACCGGGCGGTACAGGTGAAGAACATCATCGGCAAAGTGCCGGGGATTACCGGAATTACGGTGGTGCGGGAACTCGGACAACCCACTTTGGTCATTACCCCGGACCGTGCCAAGCTGGCTCGCTATGGACTGAACGTGAGCGACGTGAATACGCTGGTGGGGACCGCCTTGGGCGGCACCGCCGCCACCGAAGTGATCCAGGGCGAGCGTCAGTTCGACCTGGTGGTGCGTATGCAGGAGCCCTTCCGCAGCGATGAGAACGCCATCAAGAGCCTGCTGATCGCCACCCCCGACGGGCAATATCTGCCCCTCAGCCAATTCTGCGAAATCAAAGTCGAGAGCGGCGCTTCGTTCATTTATCGCGAGGGGAATTCACGGTTTATCGGGGTGCAGTTCAGCGTGGAAGGGCGCGACCTCGCCAGCGCGGTGGGCGAAGCGCGGCAGAAAGTGGCCGCCGCGGTGAGGTTGCCGATCGGGTACACATTCGATTGGGGCGGGGAATACAAGGAATATCTGGCATCGCAGCAACAGATGAAGATCATCGGGCCCTTGACCGTACTGCTGATCCTGCTGATCCTGTTCGCGCTTTATGGAAACTTGAAGTTCCCCCTCATCATTTTCTTCAGCGTGCTGGTGACGGAGCCGGTCGGGGGCCTGCTGGCGCTGCGGATCACGCACACGAATTTCAGTGTTTCGTCGATGTTGGGTTTCGTGGCGCTGATGGGCGTCGCGGTGCAGACCAGCGTGATTCTGTATTCGTTCATCAACAAGCTGCGCCTGGAAGGAAGGGACATTCCGACGGCCACGCTGGAAGCCTCGATGCTGCGCCTGCGCCCCATCATGATGACGGCGTTGGTAGCCTGCTTCGGCCTGCTGCCGGCGGCCATGTCGACCGGCATCGGCAGCGACTCGCAGAAGCCCTTCGCCATCGTGATCGTAGCCGGTCTGGCCTCGCGTCTGTTCCTTTCGATTTTCCTTTCGCCGGTGCTCTATGCGCTGGCGGCGCGGGACGGCGACACTTTGCAGGTTTGATGGAGCATCCATGCAGCGATCGATCTGTTTCTTAGAAATCGGGATTCTGGCAGGCGCATGCCTGGTCCACGGAGCGTTCGGACAAACGCCCGCGCAGACTACGCTGACGTGGCAGCAGGTGAAGGACAAGTTCGAAGCGGACAACCCAAACCTGCGCGCCGGGCAACTGAATATCCAGGAATCCAAGGCGGACGAGATCACGGCAAATCTACGGCCGAACCCCAACCTCACGGCGGGCCTCGACCAGTTACAGCCCTTCAACGGCAATCCCTATCGTCCTTTTGCCTACGCCTTTCCGCTGTTGGCGTTCGACTATTTGCACGAGCGGCAGCACAAGAGGGAACTGCGCCTCGAAAGCGCGCAGAAAGGAACCGTCATTGCGGAATCGCAGCAACTGGATCTGGAACGTACGCTGCTGTTCAATCTGCGCAGCGCTTTCGTGTTAACTTTGCAGGCCAAGGCGCTGCTGGCGAATGCCAAGGAAAACCTGGAATATTTCGACAAAGAGTTGACCATCAACCGCGTGCGATTTAAGGCCGGGGATATTGCGCGCGTGGACCTGGACCGGCTGGCGCTGCAGCGCGCGCAATACGAGTCCGACTATCAGACGGCCATGGTGAACGCCAGAACCGCGAAAATCACGCTGTTGATGCTGCTGAACGACCGTACGCCGGTGGATCGATTCGATGTGAACGGTCCATTCGAATTTCAGGAGCGGCTGATGCCGTTGGACGAGTTCCACTCCGTGGCGCTGGCGGCCCGGCCGGATCTGAAAGCGGCGGTGGAGACGGTCGGCAAGGCTGAAACCGACCACAAACTGGCTGTTTCCAACGGCTCCACGGACCCGACTTTCGGCATGGATCTGGGGCGCAATCCTCCCATCACGATTTATGTCGGGTTCAGCGTAAATATCCCGCTGCGTATCTTCGATCGAAATCAGGGGGAGAAGTTGCGCACGGAAATCGACATTACGCATGCGCAGCGGCAAAAGGACGCGGCGGAAGCGCAGGTCTTCAGCGACGTAGATTCGGCCTATTTCACGGTAGTGAGCTCGGTGAATCTGTTGCTCCCGTATAAAGGCACGGACGGATATCTGGACACGGCCACGCGGATTCGGGATTCCATGTCGTTTGCGTATCAGCGCGGACAGGCGGCACTGCTGGATTATCTGGATGCGCAGCGGGACTACCGGGCGACACAGGTGGCTTACATCAACCTGGTGGGGTCGTATTTAAGCGCGGCGAGCCAGTTGAACGAGGCCGTGGGGCGCGAAGTGATTCAGTAGGCTGCGAAGCGCCCAAGTTAGTTCGATTTCTCGACGAGTGCGCGCACCGGGATGCGGTTTTCGAGAATCAGACGGCGGATCTGGCGCGGCGTCAGTTTGGCCATATCGCGCACGGCGCGGCGCTTCCGGAGCATGCGGGGCAGCAGGCGGAGGGCGGCCATGTCCGCGCACAGGATGGTCCAGGACAGGCGCACCTTATTGGCGAAACCGGGGAATCTCGCCATCTCGCCCTTGCCGCCGGCCGCCGCGGCGAGGCCGCTGGCGAGGCGCAGCGCGAAGTAGAACGGATTCAGCAGCAGAAGGCTCCAGGGGAACAGTTTGGCGGCCAACAGCACGCGGTTGCGCTCGATCAGGAAGATGCGCTTAGCCGATCCCGTATCCAAACTCCCGCCGCGATGGTGGCGCACCACCGCGCCCGGCATATAGAGGCAGCGCCATCCGGCGATGCGTGCACGGAGGCCGAGTTCCGCATCGTCGGCGAACATGAAGAAGTCTTCGTCGAATCCGCCGATGGCGTCCAGCATGGCTTTGCGATACATGGCAGCCGCGCCATCCGGCCAAAGACACTCTGCCATGCGGCCGTACGGACCCTCCTCCCCCAGGTCGATTTCACCGGTGCCGCGGCCGCGGTTCTGGCCATCCGGATAAATGAGGTGTCCAACCTTGTCGATGCGGTCGATGCGGCGAGGATTCTCCCAGACCAGCACTTTGGCGGCGGCCATGCCGATATCGGGCGCATTGTCGAAGGCGCGGCGCAACTGGGCGAGGAAATCCGGCGCAGCCTCCGCGTCGTTGTTCAGCAGCGCGACGAACCGGCCGCGGGCGGCGGCGAAAGCTTGATTATTGGCAGCGCAGAAGCCGCGGTTGTCCGGGTTCGAGATCACGCGCACATCGAATTCGGAGCGCGCCATCTCCGCCGAGCCGTCTGCTGAACCGTTATCGACTACGATGACTTCGAAAGTGGCGCCGCGCTGGGCGGCCAGCGATTGCAGGCAGGCGCGCAGGTAGTCGCGCCGGTTCCAATTGACCACTACGACCGAGATGTCGGGCGGCTCAGCGTACACTTCCGGACAGCGGGCCCGGCAGCACCCGCGCAGACTTGGAGGTCTGTCCCACCAGTGGATTGGCTAAGTGATGCTCGGCGTAATAACCGGGCCGGATACGTTCCACGATTTGCGCTACCGGCCGCTCCAGAACGTGGAAGTAAGGCTGCGGGTTCAGGCCGATCCAGAAGGCCCACACGATCAGGGGCGCGAAAACGGCGATCTCGCGCCAGGACAGGTCCCGCAGCTTGAGGTTCTTATCCGATACCTCGCCGAGCATGGTGCGCTGGAACAGCCAGATCAGGTAGGCGGCGCCCAGCGCGATCCCCACCGCGCCCCAAAAGGCCCAATTAAACGACATCTGATATGCGCCTTGGAGGATGGTGATTTCGCCGATGAAGCCGTTCAGGGCGGGCATGCCCAGGGAACTGAGCGAGGCGATGAGGAAGACGATGGTGAAGATGGGCATCACCTTCATCAATCCGCCGTATTCGGAAATCTCGCGCGTGTGACGGCGCTCGTAGACCACGCCCACGATCAGGAAGAGCATGCCGGTGGAGATGCCGTGGTTGATCTGCTGAATGATGGAGCCGGAAATGCCCGCGGGATTCAGGGCGAAAATGCCCAGGGTGCAGAATCCCAGGTGGCTGACCGACGAATAGGCGACCAGTTTCTTCCAATCCTTCTGCATCAGGCAGGCGAGCGCGCCGTAGACGATGCCGATGATGGAGAGCACGGCCATAATGTTCACGATGGTGGGATTTTTCGCCGAGTCGGGCAAAAGAGGCAGGGAGAAGCGCAGGAATCCGTAAGTCCCCATTTTCAAGAGGACGGCGGCCAGGATGACGGAACCGGCGGTGGGAGCCTCGGTATGCGCATCCGGCAGCCAGGTGTGGAACGGGAACATGGGAACCTTGACGGCGAATCCTACGAAGAACGCCCAGAAGACCCACCACTGCAGGGATGGCGAGAGGCTGGTGCGCATCAGGTCGGCCAAATCGAACGAATAAGTTTGGAATTGCGCGTGATATTGGGTGTAAAGGGTCAGGATGCCGAGGAACATCAGCACCGAGCCGATCAAGGTATAAATGATGAACTTAATGGCGGCGTAGGCGCGCCGCTGGCCACCCCAAATGGCGATGATGAAATACATCGGCACCAGCGTGACTTCCCAGAACACGAAAAACAGCAGCATGTCGAGCGACATGAATACGCCCAGCATGGCGGTCTGCAGCAGCAGGAAGAAAGCGTAATATTCCTTGAGGCGGGTCTCGATGGCATTCCAACTCGACAAGATCGAGAGGAAGCCTACGACCGTGGTGAGCATGACCAGCAGGAGGCCGAGTCCGTCGAGGCCGATGTGGTAAGAGGCGCCGATACTGGGAATCCAGGAGGCCTGTTCTTCGAAGGCCCAGGGCTTGGTGCGATCGAAGTTAAAGACCAGGGGCAGGGAAACCAGGAATCCAATGAACGACGCGATATTGGCCCAGAGCTTGATCAAGCGCGGGTTCGAGGCGGGCAGGAACAGCAGCACCAGGAGGCCGGCCAATGGCGCGAAGAGGACGATGGAGAGAATGTGGTCCATATGGCGGATTGGAGAGATTATATTAGCACCAAGCCTTCAGCCATCCGCAAGGGCTTGGCAAGATTGAGCCAGTGCTAAGCTAAAGGTAGCTGCATCGGGAGGCGCCCGTGATCCAGACGCTGGTTAAGAACGGATGGTTGCTGGTATTGTGCGGCGTCATCGACGCGATCTACTCCTGCATGAACTTTATGATGCAGCGTCCGGATGGGTCGCTCACCTTGCGTACATTTGTGAACAGCAGCGGCACGCTTGTAAATATGGGTGTGCTGGCGCTGGCCGCGGGAGTCTGCACCGCGGCAGCGGGAATCTGGGGTTCCGGAAGGGGCAGATCCTGGATGCTGGTGTTGAACGGCTTGGCCTGCAGCGCGCTCGGACTGATCTTAGCTTTCCGGGCCGGCGGGCAAATCAGCTTTCGAACCATCGCCCTGCTGGTCGTGGTGATGGCCATGAGTATCGCCATATATGAACTGGCGGCCGCCCGGAGGGTGGGGAGCCGTCTGGCGGCGGAATGGCTTCTCGGCGCGGCGGGCGCGGTTTCGCTCGGCTTTGCGTCGGCATTTTTGGCCTTCGCGCTTCATTGGATCAAACTGGATCCAGGGTCGCCCGCGCAGACGTTGCATTGGCTGGGATCCTACTTTGGTTTCGCGGCAATCTGCATGGTCGGGCTGGCTCTGCGGCCGGATGGCCTGATTCGCCGAACGCCGGCCCACACCACCATTTAAGATTAAGAATATGTCCCGCTCACCGGCGAACGCCGCAGCTTCGGTCGAGCGTTTCTTTCAATTCGCCTTGTGGGGCCTGGTGGTGAGCGGATATCTGGCCGTGGCGGGCTCCGGGTACCTGGATGCGCCGACCGTCTTGTTGACCGGCGCCGGACTGCTGGCGCGTGCGCTGCTGATCTCCGGTCTGCTGCGCTTCGATATTTCCCCAAAGCTGGTAGTGGCGCTCACGCTTCTTTACGTGGGATTCTTTCCGCTGGATTACTTTTTCCTTTCGCGGGCATTCATCCAATCGACCGTACACCTGGTCTTCTTCCTGGCGGTGATCCAGATCCTGACGTCGCGCACGAACCGCGATTACTTCTTCATGGCCATGATCGCGTTCCTGGAATTGCTGGCGGCCGCGATCCTCTCCAGCAATTCGAATTTCTTCCTTTTCCTGACGCTGTATCTGCTTTTCGCGATGGCCGCTTTCACCAGCGCCGAGATCCGGCGCTCGATGCAGAAGCGGCTTACCGTGGCGCGCAGCGGACTGCGCCGCTTCCATCCGCGGCTGGCGGCCCTGACGGCCGTGATCACGATCGGCATTCTGGCGCTGACGGGCGGACTCTTCTTCATGCTGCCGCGCACGGCCGACGCGGCGCTGCGGCAACTGGTGGCCAAGCGCTTCTACCTGCCGGGATTTTCGAACCAGGTGACGCTGGGCGAGATCGGCGAAATCAAGGCGACGGCGCGTCCGGTGATGCACGTACATTTTGCCGATAGCCATGTTCCGGCCAATTTGAAATGGCGGGGGGCCACGCTGAGCGAGTTCGATGGCCGGTCCTGGTTTGAGCCCGCCTCCGACCCGAGCTACATTTCGCCGGTCGCCAAGATCGTCTTCCAGCTTGCCAACGACCAGTTGCGCAGGCGCATGCCGCGCAGCGTCAATTACCGGGTCAGCTTGAACGGCATCGATTCGAACGTTTTGTTTTTTGCCGGCCACCCCGAGATCGTCTACATGCGGCAACCCATGCTGATGGCTCGTGACGATGGCAGCTACCGGTTGGTGCGCCCGCCGTCGGAAGGGTTCTTTTACGATGTTTACGGCTGGTTGGGCGATACCGGATCGGCCGAAGATGCCCTGGGAATCCGCGAGAGAAGACAATACCTGAGCCTGCCGCCGCTGGACCCGCGGATTCCGGAGCTGGCCCGTAACACGGTGCGCGATCTGAGCGGCGATACGGACCGCGCCGTAGCCATAGCGCGCTATTTGCGCCGCCGCTACACCTATACGCTGGAACTGCCTTCCCACGCGGTCGCCGACCCCCTGGCTTATTTCCTGTTTACCCGCAAGAAGGGGCACTGTGAATATTTCGCTTCGGCAATGGCGGTGCTGCTGCGTACCATCGGCATCCCTTCGCGCCTGGTCACCGGTTTTCAGAGCGGGATTTTCAATCCCCTGACGGGACTGTATGTGATCCGCGCTTCCGACGCGCACAGTTGGGTGGAAGCATGGCTGCCGGGCAGGGGCTGGACCACTTTCGATCCGACGCCGCCGGATCCCTCGCCAGGCGGCAATGCCCTGCTCGTCAAGCTGTCGCTCTATGCGGACGCGGTGGAAACGTTTTGGCAGGAGTGGGTGGTCAGCTACGATCTGGGCCATCAGGCGACGCTGGCCGATCGCATGGAACAGGCCAGCCGGCGCGTCAGCATGCACTGGCTCGACCGCCTGTTCGACACGGGGTCGAGTTGGGCGTTGGCGAAGGTCTGGCTGATCCAGACGGGCTTGTATTGGCTCCTGGGGCTGGCTTGCGGCGTGGCGGGTGCGTGGTCCGCGCCCAAGCTATGGCGGGCGTGGCGGATGCGGCGGGGCATCTGGCGGCTGCGGCGCGGGCAGGTGAGCGTAGCCGACGCCACGCTGCTTTATCGGCGCATGTTGAAGCTGCTGAAGCGCCGCGGTTATGAGAAGCCGGGCTGGTTTACGCCTCATGAATTCGCCGCGTCACTGCCTCCCTCGGAGATGGGCATGCTGGTGCTGCAATTCACGTCGGCGTACAATGCGCTGCGGTTCGGAGGGCAGGCGGATGCGGCGCCGCGGCTGTCTGAATTGCTGGACGAACTGGAGGGGCGGCGGTAGCCCGGCGCCGCCAACCGCCTTGCAATCCGCCCCTCCACGGTTTAGCATCACGTAAGTGGAGGGGCAATTATGCCTTCAAAGAAAATGAGCCGCCGCGGGTTGTTCCGGTCGGGCGCCGTCCTGGCCGCCGCGGGAGTGTCCGCGTCGCTTCCCGAACCGGTTTTGGGCGCGCCTGCGCCGGCGCTTGAGTTGAGCGGCAACCTGTACGAATCGATCGGCGTTACGCCGATCGTGAACTGCCGGGGCACCTATACGATCATCACGGGGTCGCAGACGCTGCCCGAAGTGAAGCGCGCCATGGAAGAGGCTTCCCGCGCCTACGTCCACATGGATGAGCTCATGGACGCCGTGGGCCAGCGCCTGGCCGAACTGACCAAGGCAGAATGGGGAATCGTGACGGCGGGATGCGCGGCGGCATTGACGCATGCCACGTCGGCTTGCATCGCCGGCGGCGATCCGGAGAAGATGCAGCGGGTTCCGAATCTGGCGGGCCTGAAGAACGAAGTGGTCGTGCCGCGCTATTCGCGCAATGAGTACGATCACGCGGTGCGCATGCTGGGCGTCAAGATGGTGGAGGTGGAAACCGCGGCGCAATTTGAAGCGGCGCTGTCGCCCCAAACGGCCATGGTGATGATTCTCTCCTGCCCGGCCGCGGAGAAAGGCGAATTGTCGATAGAGAATGCCTGCGCGATGGCGCGGCGTAAAGGCGTCCCGGTGGTGGTGGATGCGGCCGCCGAGACGTTGACCATTCCCAACATTCATCTGGCGCACGGAGCCAACATGGTGGCTTATAGCGGCGGCAAGTGCCTGCGCGGTCCCCAGGCGGCCGGGCTGCTGCTGGGGCAGAAGGACCTGGTGCGCGCGGCCTGGATCAACAGCGCGCCGCACCATACCTTCGGCCGTTCGCTGAAAGTGGGCAAAGAAGAAATCATGGGAATGCTGGCGGCTGTCGAGATGTGGGTGAAGCGCGACCATGATGCGGAATGGAAGCAATGGCAGGGGTGGCTGAATACCATCGCGGAACAGGCCACCCAGGTCCCCGGAGTCACCAGCGAAGTTCTGCAGCCCGAAGATTTGTCGAACCATGCGCCGCGCCTGCGGCTGAATTGGGATACGGCGCGGATCGGCATCACCGGCAGCGAGGCGGAGGATATTCTGTGGCATGGGCAGCCGCGCATCGCGGTGAATGAGGGCAGCGGCTCGCGCCGCGATAAACGCCCGAGCTCGCTCACCGTCATGCCCTACATGATGATGCCCGGCGACGACCATATCGCGGCCGCGGCCATCCGCAAGGTGCTGGCCAATCCGCCGCAGATCACGGTTCCGGAGCCGGAGACGGCCGGCGTGGACGTTTCTGGAGAATGGGTCGCGGACCTGACCTTTATCCTGGGATCCTCCCGGCACCATTTCACCATCGCGCAGCAGGGCGGGCAGCTCAGCGGTGTGCATCGCGGCGATATTCTGTCCGGGAGCCTGACCGGTATGGTGGAAGGTCGCCGCGTGACGATGCGCAGCGCGCAGCGTATAGAGGGCGCGATGCTGCATTACGAATTCGCGGGCGATGCGGCGGGCGGCCGCATGGAAGGCGTCGTGAAGTTGGGCGAGTACGGGCAGGCGCGTTGGACCGCGCAACGGGTTTGAGCCTATGATCCGCATCATCGCCATGGAGCGGGAGTACGGCGCGGGCGGATCGGCCATCGCGCAAAAGCTGGCCGAGCACCTGAAATGGAAGCTGTGGGACACGGCACTGACGGCGGAAATCGCACGCATGGCGCGCTGCGATCAGAGTTCGGTCGCGCAAATGGAAGAGCGCGTAGATCCGCTGTTTTACCGGCTGATGAAGGTATTCATGCGCGGCAGTTACGAACGCAGCCTGCCGGTGAATGGCCTGGAACATCTGGACGCGGACAGCATGGTGGTGTTTATGAAGCGGGTGGTGGAGGGCGCGGCCGCGGCGGGCAATTGCGTGATCCTGGGCCGTGGCGCGCCGTACGTGCTGCGCGAGCGCCGCGACACGTTGCACGTGTTTGTCTATGCGCCGCTCGAAGAAAAAATCCGGCGCGTGCGGGATCTGGGCAAGACCGACGCGGAAGCCGTGGAACTGGTGGGAGCCATCGACCAGGAGCGCGCCACTTTCGTGAAGAAGTATTTCGGCAAGGAATGGCCCAGCCGGCACCTATATCATCTGATGATCAACTCGGCGGTGGGCGACGAGGTGGTGGTCCGCACCATCCTGGACGAGATGGAAACGCTCAACGGGACGCGCGCCGCGGCTACACCCGGTTGATCAGGCTGGCCACGTAACCCGCGCCAAACCCGTTGTCGATGTTGACCACCGCGACGTTGCTGGCGCAGCTTGTCAGCATTCCCAAAAGCGCGGCGAGGCCCTGAAAGCTGGCGCCATAGCCGATACTGGTGGGCACCGCGATCACCGGGCATGAAACCAGGCCGCCCACGACGCTGGGCAGGGCCCCTTCCATGCCGGCGCAAACCACCACCACGCGCGCTGCGGTCAGGCGCTCCGCATGGCTCATCAGGCGGTGAATGCCGGCCACGCCCACGTCGTGGATGGCGTCCACCTCATTGCCCATCACCTCGGCAGTGACGCGCGCTTCTTCGGCAACGGGGATGTCGCTGGTGCCGGCGCAGACCACCGCGATCTTGCCCTTCCCGCGCACGCTCTTGTCGCGCCAGAAGCGGATGGCGCCCGAAAGCGGAAAGTACTCGGCGGATTCGAATTGCGCCTGCACGCGCGCGGCGGCCTCCGGGTCGGCGCGGGTGATCAGGACATTGCGCGCGTTCTCGAGCAGGCATGCCGCGATCGCGATAATCTGTTCGGGCGACTTGCCCTTGCCGAAAATCACCTCCGGCATGCCGTGGCGCAGCGCACGGTGGTGGTCCACCTTGGCGAAGCCCAGATCTTCGAAGGGCATGTGGCGCAGCCGGTGCAGCGCGCCGTCCACATCCACCGCGCCGGCGCGCACCTGTTCAAACAATTGCCGAAGCTGCTCCTCGTCCATAGGGCCAGAATAACAGCTTCGGGGCGCGCGCCAGGAAACCTGCCGCCGGCGCCGGTCCCGCTTAGAAAATGAACTTCATGCCGAACTGCAGGATGCGCGGATTATGCGAGCCACCCGCCCGCAGGAAGTTGTTGTTGGCGTAGCAACTCGCATCGCCCGCCGAGAAGTCCGCGCCGAAGCAACTGGTGGAAGAGTTGACCCCGTTCCACTGCGTGTGGTTGAAGATGTTGTAAGCCTCCGCGCGGAACTCTAGGGCGCGCGCTTCGTTGAACGCGAAATGCTTGAACAGGCCCATATCGAAATTCGTGCGGTTCGGGTTGTTCAACGAATTCCGCCCTACAGTGCCGAAGCTGAGGCCTTGCGCAGCGGCGAAAGCCCCGGGATTGAACAACAGCGGTCCGTAAACGCCCGCTGGGCTTGTAGAGAGAGTGGGAATCGCGTTGGGATTGCCAATCTGGTCCAGATAGGATCCGATTCCGGTGCCGTTTCCAACGCCGGCGTTAAACAGGCCATCCGTCAGGCTGAACGGCGTGCCGGTCTGAAAAGTGGTGATTCCGGAAATCTGCCAACCACCAACCAGCGTGTGGGCCCAGCCATGTTCCGTGAATAAAGGCAAATCATAGACGTAGCCCACGTTCAAAAGCTGGCGCTGATCGAAGTTCGAACTGGCGCGCGTCAGTGCCAGGTCGTACGCATTGACGAAGTTCCCGTCGTAGCGATCGGAGGAATCGTCGAGGGAGTGACTCCAGGTGTACGCCAGGTCGAGACTCAGCCGGCCCACATGACGGTGTGCCGAAACCTGGAGGGCGTTGTAAATCGAATTGGCCTGGGGTTCCAGGGCGGTGATGGATCCGTATCCCTGATAGGGACGGTAGAAATCGGCATCCCCTCCGCAGGCGACCGAAAACTGGTTGGCCGCGGCTCCGGTGGGCGCCACTCCATTCACGGTGCCGTTAGTACAGTCGGCAGTCGTCATGGCCTGGCCTGCCGGGTAAGGATTCTGCGACGGCGAGATCGGGTAGAGCTGATTGATATCGCGCTGCAGCGAGAGGTGCGTGCCTTTGCTGCCTACGTAGGCCACGCTCATTACCGTTTCCTTCACGATCTCGCGTTGGATGTTGAGATTCCATTGCTGCACGTATGGCCAGATCGCCTGCGTCGGAACCGACGTGGGGCCCAGTGGGAAAACTACGCCGGCGCCGCCGATATTCGTGTAGCCCGAGATGTTGTACTGCGTGGAGCCCAGCACCAGGGGCGCGCTGCCTTCGAGGGACTCGCTGTTGCCTTCGTTGCCGTTGGTGTGCTCGTAAAAGATGCCATAGCCGCCGCGAATCGACGTTTTGCCGTTTCCGAACGGGTCGAAGGCGAAGCCGATGCGCGGCGCGGGATTGAAGAGATGGCCTTTCATGCAACCCCGGGGAACGCCGCCTACGCCGCACTGCACGATTCCGTCGTAGGGATTGCCGGTATTGGGGATAATGGCGCCGGACTGCCCCGTCACCGATCCGTCGATATCGAGTTGCGGCGCCGTGGAAAGCTGGTAAGCCGCGGGATCGAAATTATACGCCTGGTGGTACTTCTCGTAGTAAGTCCCAAACATGCTCATGCGCAGCCCCAGGTTCAAGGTGAGCCGCTTGGTGGCATGCCAATCGTCCTGGAAGTAGGGTTCCACGACTTTGTACCGGTTGTAGTATTTGACCTTTTGATTGACCTGATAGTAACTCGCGATCTGGCCGGTCAGCATGTCGGCGAAGGCATTGCCGGTGCTGATGGCCGCATCGGTATTGTCGAAGCCCAGGATGCCCTGGATGTATGGGCTGTTTTCCTCGTTCTTCTCCGCGGCGACAAAATAAACGCCCACATAGAGGTTGTGTCCGCCGACGATCTTAGTTAACTGGTCCTTGTAGGTATAGGTTGGATTGGCGTTATTCCAGGGGAAGTATCCGGTGTCGAGGGCAAAACCGCCGGTATCGTAGTTGACGCCCCCGGCCACCCCAACGGCCGGAAGAAGTCCGCCGAACCCGTTGTTATACAGGCCGGTCATGTTGAAGTCGGAGGGCCGTGCGACCGGTCCGATGGAATTCAGGAAAATGTGATCGGTGGTGTAGCTGAACGTGAATTCGTTCAACAGGGTGGGCGATACATTGGCCGTGATGTTCGCTACCAGGCTCACGCCGGGCCCCACAAAATTGGTCTCCACGGTGGGGAACGAAGCGCCGTTTCCCCAGGTTGGAGTCGGCTGTGTCTGGCTCCACGAATCGTGGATAAACCGGAAGAACATACGGAACTTATCGCTGAAGTTCTGATCGATGCGGAACAGCTCTTCGTGCCAATGCGTGGGTAGCGCCGGCGAGGCGCTGTAATAGTTGTTGGGCAGGTTGGCGGCGGGCAGCAGCGCCAGCAGGTCCTTGGCATTGTGGTCCACGGGAACCGTATTATTCGGATAGTACGAACCCGTCGCGGGGTTCACGGGACAATCGGGGAAATTGGTCGTGTCTACGACGGAGGACAGACTGGCCGCCGGGCAGACGTCGGAGAAATTCCCTAGCCGCTCTTGCGCGGAGGGAACCTGGCCGGTGAAGATTCCGCCCGGAACGATTTCCCGCCGCACTTCCTCGGAGAAGAAAAAGAAGGTCTTCTCTTTTTTCGTATTGTAGAGGTGCGGAATGTATACCGGACCGCCGATGGTGCCGCCGAAGTCGTTCTTCTTGTATTCAGGCACTAGAGGGGGCGTGTAGGAGAAATAGTTGCGCGCATTGAAGTCGTCGTTGCGGAGGAATTCGAACACGTCTCCGTGAAAGTCCCGGGTTCCCGATTTCGTCACCGTTTCGACGGTGCCCGATCCGTTTCTGCCGTATTGCGCGCCGTAGTTGGAGGTCAAGACCTTCACTTCGGCAATGGCATCCACGTTCGGGTAGACGTTCAGCGTGTCGTTGCTTCCGTTATCCATGTTGTCGCCGCCGTCGATCTCCCAATTGTTGTATTCGACGCGGCCGCCGTTGACGCTATAGGAGACATTTCCGGCGACGCCCACGACGCCTTCGTCCTGGCCGGTCTGATTGCTGACGCCGGGAACCAGGGTGATCAATTGCGTGAAATTGCGGCCGTTGAGCACCAGCTGGCTGATCTCTTTTCCGGTGACCACGCCCGAGAGTTCCGAGGACTGGGTCTCGACCTGCGCCACAGCCGTGCCTTGCACGCTGATCTCGCTAGTAATCTGCCCCACCTCGAGGCTGGCGTCGAGGCGCATCTTCTCGCCCACCGGCAGCACAATGCCGGCTGCCTCAAAAGCCTTGAATCCACTGGCCGTGATCTTCACGTTGTAGGTGGCCGCGGGTAGCCCCGCCACGAGGTAGTCGCCGCCCGAATTCGTAGACGTTTTCAAAGTGACGCCTGTGCCGACATCGCTCACCGCCACGTCGGCGCCGGGAAGTACCGCACCGGTGGCGTCCCGGACCGTTCCTGTAATCGATCCTCGATTCTGGCCGTACAGCGGAACGATAGCCGCCAGGGATACCGCTATGAGAAGCGCGATCTTCACTCGAAGGTGCATTGAGACTCCTCCCTTTTATCCGCAGTTTTCAAATTGCTTGCGAGTTCCGAACATTCTACTGCCAATCACCGGCGCGTGCAAGCGGTCTACCGGCCCGGTGTCGGCAGCCGCGGAAACGCATCGTCCGTGGTAGATTCAAATTTCCGCTGTGAGCGCCATAGGCGACGTTCCAAGACGTAGTTTTCTGATCAAATCCAGCCAGGCCGCCGCGGGGCTGCTTTTGCGCGGGAGGCCGCTGGCTGCGCAGGCCCCATCGCCGGCCGGCGAGTTTCATCTGCACCCGCGCTATCGCGTGGAGACGCCCCTGGACGCCGTGCGGGCCAAAGTGGACGCGGCCCTCGACGATTTTCCAAGCGAAAAAGAGCACGACCGGGTGGCCGCCATTCTGGAACAGTGGAGTGCGGCGCTGATCGAATCGCCGCGGAACATGGCGGCCGTTGGGAAAGCTCTCGCTCCAGGGTTTCAGGGCGCTCCGCCGCGGCCGGCGGCATCCCGCGTCCTGCGGCCGGGGCCCGCGCTGGAGGTTCGCCGCTTGTCCTTTGCGCCGCAGACGTCACAAGGGGCGCAGGATTTTCTGCGGGAGCTGCAGCTCGAATTCGCCGGCTACACAAAGATTTCGACGGCCGAATTCCAGGTGACGCGGATCGACACGGCGCCTGGAGGCCTCCAGACGCGGGTGCGCTACGAAATCGTGGGAACCGGCGCGGGGTTCCACCGCGAGCAGCGCACCGGCGCATGGGATCTCGAATGGGAAAACCCGCCGTCGGGCGGACAGCCGGGCGTGTACCGGCTGCGGCGCTGGCGCATACAGGATGAAACCCGCAGCCGGACTGCCGCGCCCTGGTATGCCGATATCACCACGCACGCCTTTGGTGGCAATCCTTCATACTCCCGGCAGTTGCTGCACGGCGTCGATTACTGGCGCACCGTACTCGATGGCGCCTCCGGCATCGACATTTACGGCCACAACGGGGTGTCCGCCGGCGACGTCTCCGGCGACGGGTTCGACGATCTCTACGTCTGCCAGCCAGCCGGGCTTCCGAACCGGCTGTATCGGAACCGGGGCGACGGAACGTTTGCGGACATCACCGAGGCATCGGGAGCCGGGATACTGGAGAACACGGTGTGCGCGCTCATTGCCGATTTCGACAACGATGGACGACAGGACCTCGTGGTGGTACGGGCCAACGGCCCCCTGCTCTTCCTGAACCAGGGTGGCGGCAGGTTCCGCCGCGCGCACGATGCGTTTCATTTCGCGAATCCCCCGCAGGGTACCTTTACGGGAGCGGCCGCGGCCGATTTCGATCGCGACGGCCTGCTGGATATTTACTTCTGCCTGTACGCGTATTACCAGGGCACGGATCAATACAAGTATCCGGTTCCTTATTATGCCGCTGAAAATGGGCCGCCCAACTTCCTGATGCGCAACCACGGAGACGGCACCTTTCGCGATGTGACCGGGGAAACGGGGCTCAATCGAAACAACACGCGCTATAGCTTTTGCTGCGGCTGGGGCGATTCGAACGGCGATGGATGGCCCGATTTGTATGTGGTGAACGATTTCGGGCGAAAGAACTTATATCGCAACAACGGCGACGGCACCTTTACCGACATCGCAGCCGAGGCGGGCGTCGAGGATGTAGGCGCGGGCATGAGCGTAGCATGGCTGGACTACGACAACGACGGCGCCCCGGATCTTTACGTCGGCAACATGTGGACGGCCGCCGGCGAGCGCATCTCCATGCAGGACGCCTTTCAAGCCGGCGCACCAGAAGCGGCCCGTACGCTCTATCGCAAGCACGCCATGGGTAATTCATTGTTCCGGAACCGGGGCGCGGTATTTCAGGATTCCACGACGGCCGCGCAAGCCGGCATGGGCCGATGGTCGTGGTCGAGCGACGCATGGGACTTCGATCACGACGGCTTTCCGGATATCTATATTGCGAACGGAATGTTGTCCGGACCGATCCGCGAAGATCTGAACGGTTTTTTCTGGCGCCAGGTGGTCGCGAAATCGCCCGACGACGCCAAAGCGTCGCCCGACTACGAGCAGGGCTGGACCGCGATCAATGAATTGATCCGGGCCGACTATACATGGAGCGGGTTTGAACGCAACGTTTTTTATGCAAACCACCGGGACGGCACGTTTTCCGACGTCTCGGGCGCGGTGGGCTTGGATTTCATCGAAGACGGCAGATCGTTCGCCCTGGCGGATTTCGATCATGACGGGCGGCAGGAATTGTTCCTGAAGAATCGCGGCGCGCCGCAATTACGGCTGCTGAAAAGTGTCCTGGAGGGATTGCCGGCGTCCGTCGTTTTCCGGCTGCGCGGTGTGAAGAGCAATCGCGACGCGATCGGCGCGATGGTCACGGTGGAAACAGAATCTGCGCGCCAGACCAAAACGCTGCAAGCGGGATCGGGCTTCCTTTCCCAGCACAGCAAGGAGGTTTTCTTTGGCTTGGGGCTGGCCAAGGGCCCCGTTAAGGCCACCATCCGTTGGCCGAGCGGCCTGATCCAGGAGATCCCGGATTTGCCGCTCAACCGCAGGGTGTGGATTGAGGAGGGCGCCGCCCCGTCCCGCCTGGAGCCGTTCCGAGTCCCGCCTGTCCCGCACGGATCTTCGCCTGTAGCGGCCGGGGAAACGCTCCCGGCGACGGTTGACACATGGCTCCTTTCGCCCGTGAGCGCTCCTTCGCTGCCACCTGCCGCGATCCGGGGCAAGCCGGCGCTTCTCGAATTTCGCGCACCGGACGCCCGGGACACAACACGCGCAGACTGGGCGGTGCCCGGCGTCCAGCTACTCAGCATACCCGCGAACGATGCGGACGATCTGGCCGCCACTTATAACATTTTGTATCGCTACTTGTACGACCGGCATCGCGACCTAGTCCTTCCCACATCTTTTCTCATCGACGAGCGTGGGGACATCGTCAGGGTCTACCGCGGTCCGGTGTCGCAAGCCCAGGTGGGCGAAGATGCACGCCGGATTCCGCGGACGCCGGCGGATCGTCTGGCGGAGGCGCTGCCGTTTAGCGGAGTGACCGAGACATACGAATTCGGGCGAAACTCGCTCTCCCTGGGCTCGGCTTTTTTTCAGCGCGGCTATTTCGACCAGGCCGGGACGGCGTTCCGGCTGGCTCTCCGCGACGATCCGTCGAGCGCGGAAGCCTGTTACGGACTGGGCAGCGTCTATTTGAAGCAGGATAAGACGCGCGAGGCGCGAGACAGCTTCGAGCGCACGGTAAAGCTGCACGCGGGTTATCCGGATACGATGCCCAACGCATGGAACAATCTCGGCCTGCTGGCGACGCGCGAGGGACGCATGGACGACGCAGTCTCCAACTTTCAGCAAGCCCTACGCGTCAGTCCGGATTACTGGATCGCGCTCGAAAACCTGGGCAACGCGTACCGCGTGCAAAGGCGCTGGGACGAAGCGCGGGCCACGCTGAAGCGCGCATTGGCGGCCCGGCCGGGGGACCCCGAGGCGAACTATAACCTGGCGATGGTGTTCGCGCAGACGGACGATCCGGCCCCCGCCTATGACTATTTGCAAAAGGCTCTACAGCTTCGCCCGTCTTACCCGGAAGCCCTAAATAATCTTGGCGTGCTGTACCTGCGAACCCAGCGCCGCGACGAAGCGGTGGCTATGTTTGAGCGGTGTATCAAGGCTGCGCCCCGGTTTGCACAGTCATACCTGAACCTGGCGCGTGTGTACAGTTTGGAGGCGGCTCCGGAAAAAGCGCGCGCCGTGCTCATGGAATTGCTGAAACAGCATCCCGGCGATGCGCAGGCCCAGCAGGCCCTTGAGCAACTGCGGTGATTTTGTATTTATTGCAGCCGCTTGCCGGCGCCAGCCGGACGTTGAACGCTCTGTAACAGCCGCAACATCTCTTCCGACGCCGGGCCGTTGTAGGCACGGTTGAGCACCCCGTAGTCCTCCAAGTCGCCGAACTTCCGGGTGTGTCCGCTGAGCTGAGTCCCGTTGAGCGGCCAATAGCACCAGTCCAGATCGGTCTCGCGAAGAAAGCGGATGAAGTTGCGAAACCAGAAGCCTTCCTGCTTCGGATCGGAACTATCCAGACAGCGCGGCTCCTGGCAGGTTCCAAACTCGCCGATCCACAGCGGCGCGTCGGATTCCTGCCGTAGAAATGCCCATTTTGGTTGCACGAGTTTTACGTAATCGTCGTACGTTCGAATGCCCTTGTGACTGAATGGATAGTCATGGGCCGAGTAACTAACCGGTTTGGCACATCCAACTTCACCGGCAGCCGAACGAAGCCGCTGAGGTCCAGAGCGTAGTCGATGCCCTCGACGAAGATGAGAAGGTCCGGATTCTCGGCGAGGACTGCGTTGCCTCCGCGCTCGGCGGCGGCGTGCCAGTCGAGCGCTGGGTCCGGGCCGCCCCAAATGGTGCCGAAGCGCAGTTCGTTTCGCAGGTCCGCGCCGATGACAGCCGGTTGATTCTTGTAGCGCCGTGCCATCAAACGCCAGTCCGCGAGCCAGCGTTCTTCCGGATACTCGGGGCTGTGCCAGAGTGCGTTGCCGTCGTCCTTATAACAGCACCAGTCGGCACGGCTGACATGATTGTCGAGGATGACATATACGCCCTCCCCGGCAAGCGCATCGATGGTCAGATCCAGAACCTCCAGCGCGTGCTTTCCCTTCAGTGCGGGATTCGCTGCGAGGGCGTAGTCCGGGACCACCGGATTGGTTTCCACGAGTTCGTTCGACCAAGGGATGCGGACGCTGTTAAAGCCCATCGCCTTCACCTGGTGTGCGATCGCGGCGAGCGGGCGATAAGCCAGACCCCCCACGGAGAACTCCTTGTTGTCCGCACCGTACCAATTCACCCCCGCCAGTTTGAGGCGGCGGCCCTTGGCATCCACGATGCAGTGATTCGCGGTGTGCAGAGGCGATTCGAGCGCCTGCACCTTCCCGGGCGCACAGATGAGCACCAGGACGATGAATATGGCGTCGGTCATCGATCTCATCGGTTCGCTCATGCGGAATACAGCGCTGCCACTTCGTAATCCAGGACTCCGGGAATCGTAAACTCAATTGCGTCGCCGCCCCCGGTAAACGGGATGTTCGTTTCGGCACGCAACAGTTCGACGCGCGTCACCCGCCTGCCCCGCGGGAGTGAC
>Ga0187871_10000675_pt1 | contig 31782 bp, 24 predicted proteins | sample June2016WEW_16_1_FD_132988 | JGI IMG/M metagenome (GOLD analysis project Ga0187871, IMG submission 132988) | Peatland microbial communities from SPRUCE experiment site at the Marcell Experimental Forest, Minnesota, USA - June2016WEW_16_10 | ecosystem: Environmental > Terrestrial > Soil >...
GCGGCAATTAGCTTGCGATTTCCGGAATGGAGGCGAAGTGCCCCAGACACGTCGCGTGTTATTCAAGATCGTGAGTCGCTGGCGACCAGCCGTGTGATTAAGGCAAAGAGAAGGCCCACGGATATCCCACACATGAGCACGCCTATCATGCTCTCCAATGGGCCCAGCAGGCGCCACTGTTGGGGGAGCAGCACATCGCCAAAACCAACAGTCGCATAGCTGCTTCCGGAGAAGTAAAACGCAGATTCCCACGAGGGAAAGCAAAGCCATCGGAACCACCCCGCCCACAGCAGAATGACGGCTCCGTGAAGAACAACAAGCGCTATCGTGGTTTTCATGACCAGCACAGCCGCTTCAAACAAGCTGCCCTTGTGAATATCCTTTGCCGTGACTACTCTCAGCCAGGTTATAAGTGCAGCTATGCCGGCAGACTGCAAGCAAAGCGTAAGCAGTACCAGAATGATGCCTGCGACGGCTTGATGAATTACGGGCATAGTTGCAGACCGGGTGAACGCGAACGTGCTCGCCTTGCGAGGTCAGCTGTATTGCCGGCTTATGTTTTCGGCGAACCAGGAAACCCGAATGCGCAGCACCATCTTACGTTCTCATCTACTGGGGCGTACGGCCCATGGCACGAGTGATCTCGTCGTGGGCCTGGGTGTGGTCCATCTGCGACTGAAGCAGCAGTGTTTTCGCATCAAACTCCTGCGCCAGAGCAATCTCCGCCTAGGAGCTGAGCGTGGCCCCATGAGTGAGTTCCTCTTGCACGACGCGACTGGATTCGGTGCGCGTCGCCAGCAGTTCCTGGGATACTTTCAGCATCTGCTCGGTCCGCTCGAGCTTGTTGTATGCAGTCTGCACGGCGAGACTCGACGTCGTCGCTCACTCGTGCAAGGTTTTCCTTCGCCACTGACAGCTGAGCTTCACGCTCGCGCAACACCGGGCGCTTGCGGCCAGCGTCGAACAAGTCGTAGCCGAAATGTACGCCAAAGCTGCCGAAGTTGCGCGCCAGGAACGGGACATTGTCCGAGTAGCTGTAGCGTGCGAAGGCATCAACATCGGGGACGCCAATATCTACCTTCGCCAGACTGTCCCGGGAATATCCGCGAGGTTCAGAATCTGATCGAGCGGGCCATGATCCTTCCCCCTGCGCCGTCTTGCGAGTGCCTGTCCGCGACCTTCATCATCGCTCATCAGCGTGCCGCACATTGAGCAGCATCAAACATTGGAAGAGGCCCCGCGTGCTCACATCCTACGCACGTTACGGGAGACCAGGTGGATTGTCGACGGGTCTAAGGGTGCTGCGGCACGACTGGGAATTTGGCGATCGACCCTGCAGTTCCGAATGAAAAAGCTCGGCATTGTGCGTCCCGGTCGTGAAGATGATGCGGGCCTTCCAGCACAGGCGGCATCATACGTTGAGAGGCAACCGCTATTCGGTTTGTGACACAAGCTCCACACCAGAAACGAACCAGTCGAGCCTCCAATGGCTTGCTGAATTAGAGCGTCCCCGCACGCCGGCAGGGTCAGGGGTCGAGCCTCCGCGTGCCTGCATTTTCGCTAAGCGCGAGCGTAACAACTCTTCACACTTCCAGGGCATCCCGACTCCGAGCTCCTGCACTCCCAAGTAGATCGACTCAGGAAGGTTTACAATTCCAATCGATCTGCCGATCCCGTTCGTGCCTTGATGCAAGACGAAACGACTGCAAGACCCGACGAGTCCCACGTTCCGCCGGACCACCTGCTGCCTGAACAGAGCGTCACCGACCGGCCCAAGAAGCGGCACTGGTGGATATGGATCCTCGTTCTTCTACTGTTTGCTGCGTTGTTCTGGGTGGTGTGGGGACGAGGCAGTGGTGGTGCGGCTAAGCCGACAGGCGGGCGGCAGGCCATGACGGGAGCCGTTCCCGTCACCACGGCCACCGCCAAACTGGGCAGCCTTGGCAATTATCTGGAAGCCATCGGCACCGTCACGCCCGTCTATACGGATACCATCACCGCGCAAGTGACCGGCATCATAACCGCGGTCCACTATCAGCAAGGCCAGCTTGTACATCGCGGCGATCCGCTCATCGATATCGATCCCCGGCTCTACCAGGCGCAACTGGTGCAAGCCGAGGGTGCGCTGGAGCGCGATCAGAACCTGCTGGCCGAAGCGCAGATGGACCTGGAGCGCTATCAGGCGGCGTGGAAGCGCAACGCCATTCCGCGGCAGACGCTGGAAGACCAGGAAAAACTCGTGCTGCAGTACAAGGGCACGGTGAAGAACGATGAAGGGACGGTGCAATACGATCAGGTGCAGTTGGCGTATTGCCATATTACGGCGCCGATTTCCGGCCGCGTAGGCCTGCGCCTGGTCGATCCCGGCAACCTCGTCACGGCGAATGCGACCACTGCTTTGGTGGTCATCACCCAGGTCCAGCCGATCGACGTCATCTTCACCGTCGCGCAAGACAATCTCGATCAGGTCGTCGCCGGAATGAAGACGGGCAAGAAACTGCCGGTGCAAGCCTGGGACCGGCAGATGAGCAAACAGATCGCCACCGGAGAACTATTCACCATCGACAACCAGATTGATACGACGACCGGCACGCTCAAGCTGCGCGCATCGTTTGCCAACCAGACCGGAGCGCTTTTTCCGAACCAGTTTGTGAATACGCGCCTGCTGGTGAAGACGCTGCAGAACCAGGTCCTCATCCCCGCTTCAGCGGTGCAGCACAATGGCGACACCGCGTTCGTCTATGTGATCCAGAATGGGGTGGCAAAGATGACGACCGTGAAGACCGGGATCACCGACAACAACATGACCGCCGTGACGGGCATCAAGGCGGGTGACGTTGTGGCCAACAGCAGTTTCGAGAAGCTGCAGAACGGATCGAAGATCACCATCTCGCAACAAAAACTGCCTTCCACCTCGAGCGAGCAGGACATGCCGTGAGTCCGTCCCGTCCATTCATCCTGCGGCCGGTGGCCACAGCCCTGCTGATGGCGGCCATCTTGCTCGCCGGCGCTGTGGCTTACACGCAGTTGCCGGTTTCCGCACTGCCGCAGGTGGACTACCCCACTATCCAGGTGCTCACCCTCTATCCCGGCGCCAGCCCTGACGTAATGGCGAGCACGGTAACGGCGCCGTTGGAACGCCAGTTCGGCGAGATGCAGGGCCTCAGTCAGATGACGTCGACCAGTTCCGCTGGAGTTTCCGTCATCGTTCTGCAATTCAACCTTACGCTCAGCATCGACGTCGGTGAAGAAGAAGTACAGTCGGCGATTAATGCTGCCCAAAGCTACTTGCCCTCGGATTTGCCATCGCCGCCGATTTACAACAAGACCAATCCGGCCGATGCTCCGGTCATGACCTTGGCGATCACCTCCAACTCCATGCCTTTGTCGCAGGTTGAGGACCTGGTCGACACGCGACTGGCGCCTAAAATTTCGCAGCTCAACGGCGTTGGACTGGTCAGCATCAGCGGCGGACAGAAGCCGGCCATCCGCATTCAGGTGAATCCGGTTGCGCTTTCCTCCTACGGAATCAACATGGAGGACGTGCGCACAGCGCTCATCAACACCAGCGTTAACGCGGCGAAAGGCAATTTCGACGGCCCCCGTCAGGATTGGCAGATCGACTCCAACGATCAAATCACCGACGCCGCAGGTTACAACAATGTCCTCATAGCCTTTCGCAATAATGCGCCCGTTTTCGTCAAAGACGTCGCCAACGTCATCAATGGGATCGAGAACGAGAGACTGGCGGCGTGGATGAACATGACGCCGGCGATCATTCTCAACATTCAACGGCAGCCGGGCGCAAACACGATCAGCGTCGTCAAATCCATCAAGCAGCTCCTGCCGCAGCTCCAGGCGAACCTGCCCGCATCGGTCGAAGTCACCACCCTCACCGATTTGACCACCAGCATTCAAGCGTCAATCGATGACGTCGAATTCGAACTGATGCTCACCATTGGCCTGGTCGTCATGGTGATTTTCCTTTTTCTGCGCAGCCTGTACGCCACCATCATTCCCAGTGTTGCGGTGCCGGTCTCGCTCGTCGGCACCTTCGCGGTGATGTACGCGCTCGGCTACAGCCTCGACAATCTCTCGCTGATGGCGCTCACTATCTCGACTGGCTTCGTGGTTGACGACGCCATCGTCATGATCGAAAACATCTCCCGCTACATCGAGGCCGGCGATCCGCCACTGCAGGCCGCGTTGAAGGGCGCCGAGCAAATTGGCTTCACCATCCTTTCCCTAACGGTATCGCTAATTGCGGTTCTGATCCCGCTGCTCTTCATGGGCGATGTGGTGGGCCGGCTGTTTCGCGAGTTTGCCGTCACCCTCGCAACCACCATCATCATCTCCGCCGTGGTCTCGCTCACGCTGACGCCCATGATGTCAGCGCGCATCCTGCGCCACCGGCCGGAAGCGCAGCAAGGCCGTCTGTACCGCTGGTCGGAGCATGCCTTCGAGCGCATGATCGCCTTCTATGGGCGCACCCTCAAGGTCGTCCTTCGTCACCAGGTGCTCACCCTCATCATCGCCGCCGCAACCTTGGTACTTACTGTTGTTCTTTACATGATCATTCCCAAAGGCTTCTTCCCGGTGCAGGACACCGGCGTCATCCAGGGCATCTCACAGGCGCCGGAATCGATTTCGTTTGCGGCGATGTCTAAGAAGCAGCAGGAACTCGCGAAGATCATTCTTCAGGACCCCGCGGTAGAGAGCCTCTCGTCGTTCATCGGCGCCGACGGCACGAACACCACCCTGAACAGCGGGCGCATGTCGATCAACTTGAAGCCGCTAAGCCAGCGCAGCCTCAATGCCGCCGACGTAGTTCGCAGGCTGTCCAGAAGTTTGCAAAACGTGCAAGGGATCACGCTGTACATGCAGCCGGTGCAGAACATCACCGTCAACGACCGGGTGAGCCGCACCCAATATCAGTACACGCTGGAAGATCCCGACAGCGCCGAGCTGAGTGAGTGGAGCGATAAGTTCGTCCAGAATCTCAAGAACCTGAATCAGCTTGAAGATGTGGCCACGGACCAGCAGAATAACGCCCGCGCGCTGTTTCTCACCATCGACCGTGTGACGGCCTCACGGCTGGGAATTGCGCCCTACACAGTGGACAACACGCTCTATGACGCCTATGGTCAGCGCCAGATCAATACTCTCTACACGCAGCTCAACCAGTACCACGTCGTGCTGGAAACGGCGCCGCAATGGCGGCAAACTCCATCCAACCTGGGCTATCTCTACCTTCAGTCGAATAGCTCGTCGGGAGCTTCCGGCAGCAGCGCTGCTTCTTCCTATTCTTCTTCCGCCTCCGCTTCTGCGGGATCGAATGCCACGACCACCTCGGTTCTCTACACGCCGTCGGTCCCGACGCTAACGCCGCCGGCCACTGCGCTTACGCCCCCAGCAAGCCCGGCTGCGAACGCGGTCTCGACCGCTATGCCGGCGAATGCCGTTCCGCTGAACACCTTCTCGCAGCTCAAGACAACGAAGGAGGCGCTGACCGTTAATCGTCAGGGACAGTTCCCGGCGGTCACGGTGTCGTTCAATATCTCTCCTAACGGTTCGCTAGGAGGCGCGATTTCGCAAATCAACAACGTGGCCCAGAATATGCATTTCCCTGCCAGTCTTCAGCCCGGCTTTCAGGGCACTGCGGCTGCGTTCGAGAATTCGCTCACCAACGAACCGCTGCTGATTCTGGCTGCGCTCGTCACCGTCTACATCGTCCTCGGCGTCCTTTATGAGAGCTTTATTCATCCCGTCACCATTCTTTCTACGCTGCCTTCGGCGGCCGTCGGAGCTCTCCTGGCATTAATGCTCTTCCGTCAGGACCTGGACGTCGTCGCCATCATAGCTATTATTTTGCTGATCGGAATTGTGAAGAAGAATGGAATTCTGATCGTCGATTTCGCACTCGAAGCCGAGCGCGAGCAAGGCAAGAACTCGACGGACGCCATTTATGAAGCCAGCCTGCTTCGCTTCCGTCCCATCATGATGACGACCATGGCGGCGCTGCTGGGCGGCCTTCCGCTGGCGCTGGGCCGTGGCCTGGGTTCCGAGCTCCGGCGCCCACTGGGCATCGCAATCGTAGGAGGATTGATAGTCAGTCAGGTCCTTACGCTCTACACCACGCCCGTCATCTATATCTTCTTCGACAGTCTAGGTCAGCGATTCGCGAGCGGGATGACAAGCAAAGCTGCGGGAGATCAAGCGCCCTCACCCGCGCCGGAGCAGGCATGAACATCTCCGCTCCATTCATTCGACGCCCGGTGGCAACTACCCTACTCACCATCGGACTGGCTATCGCCGGCGCGGCTGCGTTTGCTGTGCTGCCCGTTGCTCCGCTCCCTCAGGTCGATTTTCCCACTATCTCGGTGAGCGCCAGTCTTCCCGGCGCGAGCGCCCAGATCATGGCCTCTTCCGTGGCGACGCCGCTGGAGCGCCAATTCGGCCAGATAGCCGGCGTAACCGAGATGACCTCGTCCAGTTCGCTGGGAAGCACCTCCGTCACGCTGCAATTCGATCTCAGCCGCAATATCGATGGTGCCGCTCGCGACGTGGAAGCGGCCATCAACGCAGCGCGAACTTACCTTCCAACCAATCTCCCCCAAAACCCAACTTATCGCAAGGTAAACCCGGCCGACTCGCCGATCATGGTCATCGGTCTCACCTCCGATAAGTACGACGTGACCACGCTCTACGATCAGGCTTCCACTGTGCTGGAACAAAAGCTTTCGCAAATCCAAGGAGTGGGTCAAGTTGTAGTAGGGGGAGGCGCAACTCCCTCAGTACGAGTAGAAGCGGATCCTACAAAGCTGGAAAGCTTCGGCCTTACACTGGCCAATATTCGCTCGGTCCTAAGTCTGCAGAATACCCTGCAGCCGCGTGGTCAGTTGTCCAACAACATGGTCACTGCCGACATTATTACCAACGATCAAATCTCCAAGGCGGACGAGTACAAGCCCCTCGTGGTTGGCTATTACAAAGGCGCCGCAGTGCACCTCTCCGATGTCGCAGATGTGGTGAATTCTGCCCAGAATATCCGTACGGCTGGTTACATGGACGGCATCAAGTCGGTGACAGTGATTATTTACCGTCAACCGGGGGCAAACATCATTCAAACCGTCGAGCGCATCTACGCGCAACTTCCATTCCTTGAGGCCGTTCTATCGCAAGGTATAAAAACCACCGTCGTTCTCGACCGCACCACTACCATCCGCGCCTCGGTCAACGATACCGAAATAACTTTAATCACTTCGATTTGTCTGGTCGTCGTCATTGTTTTTATTTTCCTGCGGAACGTCCGCGCGACCTTCATTCCGGCGGTTGCCGTACCGGTATCGCTGATCGGCACCTTCGCAGGAATGTATCTATTCGGCTTCAGCCTCGACAATCTGTCGCTGATGGCGCTCACCATCTCGACCGGTTTTGTAGTTGACGACGCAATTGTGGTGATGGAAGACATCTCGCGCCATCTGGAAAATGGAATGGCGCCGTTCGCGGCTGCCCTTAAAGGCGCGCAGGAGATCGGCTTCACAGTTTTTTCCATCAGCATGTCGCTGATCGCGGTTTTTATCCCTATCCTGATGATGGGCGGCATTGTCGGCCGTCTATTTCGCGAGTTCGCGGTCACCCTCTCAACCGCGATTCTCGTGTCCATGGTGATTTCTCTCACCACTACTCCGGCCATGTGCGCTTACCTCCTCAAGGCACACAGTCGTGAGGAAAAGCATAATCTTTTCTATCGTGCGAGCGAGAAGTTCTTCAATGGCATGCTATCCGTCTATCGCTCCTCGTTGCTCTGGGCTTTGGAGAATTCTGTACTTATGCTCATCGTTCTGGCGCTAACCATTGCGCTGAATGTGCTTCTAATAATCAAGATACCGAAAGGATTTTTTCCGCAGCAGGATACCGGAGTGCTGGTCGGTGGAGTGCAAGGCCCCCAGGACGCCTCTTTTCCCTTCATGAACTATTCCATCCTGCAACTGGTGAAGGTCATTAAGGCCGATCCGGCAGTTCAGCACGTAAATGCTTACACCGGAGGAAATGGCGCCAGCAATGCCGGTTTTATCTTCGTAGCACTTAAGCCGCTCAGCCAACGCCAGGTCAGCGCCATGCAGATCATCAATCGCCTGCGGCCCAAGCTGAACCGGCTACCGGTGGCCTCCGCTTTTCTCCAGGCGGTGCAGGATGTGCGTATCGGAGGACGCTCCAGCAATGCTCTGTACCAATATACGATTCAGTCCGATACCATAGCGGACCTTGCGCATTGGGGGCCAATTTTATTTGCTAACATGAAGAAGCTGCCGGGGCTGCAGGATGTCAATACCGACCAGCAGAATGGCGGGTTGGAGGAATTCCTGACCTTTGACCGGGTGACTGCGGCGCGTTTAGGACAGACCGCATCATCGCTGGATGGCCTGTTGTACTCGGCCTTTGGACAATCGGAAGTATCGGTCATCTATACTCCGCTGAACCAATATTATGTTGTGCTGGAAGCCGCTCCGCAATATTGGCAATCGCCTGCGGGACTAAACAGTATCTACATCAACCCGGGTGGATCGGCATCGTCAACCAACACGGCAGGTATCAACAATATTGCCTCATTAGCGACAGTAACCACCGCGCAAACCGGAACTACGCCGCTGCAGGTCAATCACACCGGATTGTTTCCATCGGTCACGGTCTCTTTCAATCTCGCTAACGGTATGTCCATGAGCCAGGCGACACAGGAAGTCGCACAAATGGAGGAGCGGCTCGGCCTGCCATCGACCGTCCACGGCTTCTTTGCCGGAACGCTGCAGGCTTACCAGCAGTCACTTTCGACCGAGCCGGTACTAATACTCACGGCCCTATTGGCCGTGTACATCGTTCTTGGCATTTTGTACGAGAGCCTGGTCCATCCTCTCACGATTATCTCGACTCTTCCGTCGGCCAGCGTGGGCGCGATGCTTGCGCTCATGCTTTTTCACCAAGACCTCAATGTTATCTCCATTATCGGCATCGTTCTGCTGATCGGCATCGTGAAGAAGAATGGCATCATGATGATCGATTTCGCGCTCGTGGCTGAGCGAACGGAGGGCAAGAAGCCAAGGGACGCGATCTTTGAAGCCTGTATGCTTCGTTTTCGCCCGATCATGATGACGACGATGGCGGCAATCTTCGGCGCTCTGCCGCTAGCTTTTGGCACCGGTACGGGATCGGAGTTGCGCCGTCCTCTGGGCATAACTATTGTCGGCGGCCTGCTGCTCAGTCAATTGATCACTCTGTACACCACTCCGGTAGTTTATCTGACCCTCGATCGTCTGCGTCTGCGACTGCAAGGAAAGCAGCGTGACACCTTCAGTCCGCAAGGCGAACTGAGTACATCGTAACGATGAGTAAGCGAAGAGGCAGCGGCCGAAAGAGAGATCTATATGACGGACCATAAGCTACAAGCCATACTTCCGAGAATCACGGCTGCGCTACTACTACTCCTATGTCTTGGCTGTGTGGTCGGGCCGAAGTATCATCCGCCCAGCGCTCCTTCAACCACCGCGGCGAACTACAAGGAATCGCCGGTCAATTTCAAGGACACGCAGGGCTGGAAGGTCGCCGCTCCCCAGGAAGGCATGCTGCGCGGAAAGTGGTGGGAGATCTTCAAAGATCCGGATTTGAATGCCCTGGAAGAACAACTCGACATCAATAACCAAAATATAAAGGTGTATTTTCAGAATTTCATGGAGGCCCGCGCACTGGTCGCGGAGGCCCGTACATTGTATTGGCCAACGGTCACCGCCGGTCCGTCCTGGCAGCGTTCCAAGACCTCCGGTTCCCTTACCAATTCAACTCTGGCAAATACCGGACAGACCAGCACGTTTATCTCATTCCCGATCGACGTGTCCTGGACACCGGACTTCTGGGGCAAGGTGCGCAATGAAGTGCGTGAAGAGCAATACGCGGCGCAAGTGAGCGCTGCCGACCTTGAGCTTGAGCGCCTGACGGAAGAAGCCAGTCTCGCACAGTATTACTTCGAAATTCGCGGGCAGGACGCACTGGAGCAGATTTTGACGGATACCGTCGCGGCGGACCAGAAGCTCCTGGACTTAACGCAAACACTCTATGACACCGGAATTGACGACTACTATTCCGTAGTTGCCGCCAGAGCGACCTTGCAGAGTGTACAGGCCAACCTTATCGATTTAGGGGTTGCCCGCGCACAGGATGAGCATGCTATAGCAGTCTTGCTCGGCAAAGTTGCAACCGATTTCACCATTCCAGCGCGACCCTTGCTGACAACGCCGCCGCCAATTCCTGTCGGTGTACCATCGCAACTGCTGGAGCGGCGGCCCGATGTTGCTGCCGCCGAGCGTACTCTGGCCGAAGCGAATGCCGTCATCGGCATCGGCTACGGAGCATTTTTCCCGCAAGTGACACTATCGGCATCAGGTGGATTTGAAAGCTCGACCTTCGCGAGTTGGTTTAATTGGCCAAGCCGCTTCTGGTCCATTGGTCCATCCATCTCGCAGACCCTTTTCAATGCCGGCTTGTATCGCGCAGAGCTTCATCAGTACGAAGCTACCTACAACGCCGACGTCGCCAACTATCGTCAGACCGTCCTTACCGCTTTTCAACAGGTCGAAGACTATCTTTCCGGCGTCCGCATCTACTCGCAGGAGCTGCAAAGTCAGGAAGCGGCAGTTAAATCAGCGCAAGAACTGCTCGACCTCGAAGTAGGTCGCTATGAAACGGGTATCGATCCATATCTCGACGTACTTACAGCGCAAACTACACTATTAACTGACCAGGAAACCTTGGCCACACTGCACGTGGAGGTGATGGTCTCGGCCGTCTCTCTTATCGAAGCACTGGGTGGTGGATGGGATCGTTCTCAGCTTCCCACGCCGGCACAGGTGACTCAAAAGGTTCCGTCGTCTGACTACAATTTGCAGCAGTGAGCGCGAAACCAAAACTATAAAACCTATCTTTGCAGTCTATTCTTGCACCTCCTGGTTTTGAGCACTTGTAGCCAAAGGCAGGCGACAAGAGCCTGCCCCGGTCGAAGCTGGGGAGCAGAGCACCAAGGCTGGACAGCTATCCACAACAGGGCAGGCTACCCGCCGGCCCCCCAACCTTTATGGTTCGCCTGTCAGTACCGACAAAGCAGGGTTCGGATCCGATGTTGGAAGAAAGGCGATCTTAGTGGGCGAAATTACATAAAGGATGCCCACCTGATTTCCGCTTTCCATCTCAACCGCCCTGCCGGTCTGGTCAACCTGATAGCTATAGCTGAAGTTCTGGGTTCCCGTTCCGCTAGGTCCGCTGGTGTCCTGCGTTCCATTTAAGTTTTCGTTTCCGTCAGCAAGTTCATAGGTTATGGAATCGGTAATTGCCGATGCCACAGGGACCACCGTGCCGCCCCGGTACGTTCCCATCACCGACCCATCCGTAAAAGGAGCGCCGGACTGCGGCTGCAGGTAGCCTAAGGCGACGGAATTATCCTGCCCCAAGACGAAGGCCTGGTTGGGACTCACAAGATACAGAATGGGCGGCACACCTAGGCCGTCCAGTTCCACACTGCCGTCGGTGGCAACGCTGTACGTCCACCCGGCGGCCGGCTGCGAAATCGTGCCTCCCTGGTTCTCATCGGCAACCAAGTTGGCATCTCCGTTCCCATCGGTAGTCAGCAGACCTAGCACAACATCGGGGACATTGCCGTTCTGGGTTTGGGCCAATCCGCTGGTTGCATAGACGGAGGTCGCATTGAGGTCGGCGTTGCTAAAGCTGGATTGCGACTGTCGCAGCATCTGTTGCAGCACGAGATTCGCGGGAGTGGTGATACTGTCGAGGGCGATCAAGTTCAGCGTGTTCGCCGAAACCACATAATAAGCCCAGTGCGTAGCGGTCTGGTTGATCGTCAGCGTCACCGCAGCGCGGCCGGTGGTGGGATCCGGCGCAGGCAGGAATCCCGTCGTGAAGGTACTTCCCAACTGGCCGTTGTCATTGGTATCGGCCACGCCCGACAGGCTGTCATTCATCGGGCCGGTTTGCAGGATCTGGTAAACTCCTGCCCCGGCATATCGGTTGGTCTGGGGATCGACTCCGAAGAACCCCGACGCGAACATGCCTGCCAGCCTCGCCAGATGGAAGTCGCTCGTGGTCTGCAACTGGATTAGGCCGGAGCCGCGCTGTGCCGGATCGGCGTTGTCCTGAATAAAGTGTCCGCCGCTTCCATCGTTGGACACTACCATGGAAAGGTTCAGCGTTCCTCCCGGAACATTGAGGGTCATTGTACCCAGTCCGCTCTCGTGGATCGTGTAGGCACCGGTGAATTGGGTGTCGACTTGCGGAGAGCCGTTGGCGCTGTTTTCGTCAAGCACTCCGCTGGTGACATTGCCGTTGCCATCGGCGACCAAGCTACCAGCTATGAATACAGCACTGGGCGAGGTGCCGACGTATCCATTGAAGGTGAAGGCATAGCTGCCGTTCAAGGCACTATTGTCCAGCGCCGGGCGGATGGTAATGCTGAGAGGAGCTGTCGCCATGGCCATGACAGAGTCCGTCACCTTCACCGTGAAGTTCGAGGTTCCGGCCGTGGTTGGCGTTCCCGTGATGGCCCCGCTGCTGGCGTTCAGCGTCAGACCATTGGGCAGGCTGCCGGTGGCAATGCTCCAGGTATATGGAGGCGTGCCTCCGACCGCACCTAAGGTGGCGTTGTAGGAAACATTTACCCTGCCGCTAGGCAGAGAGGTGGTCGTGATCATCAGGGGTGGAGCTGTAATCGTAATGCTAAACCCCTTACTGTTGACCGAGGGCGGCCGATTCGAGTCAGCAACCTTCACCGTGATGGGATAGGTGCCGGCGGTCGTGGGAGTACCGGAGATGACGCCGGTGTGGGAGTTGAGCCCCAGGCCCGCCGGCAAAGGACCGGCAGTGAGGCTCCAGTTGTACGGCGGATAGCCACCCCTTGCCGCCAGTCTCGTGATGTAGTGAGCGTTCCGTATCCCGCTCGGCAATGACGTCGTGGTGATCCGGACCCTGGTGGCGCCACCACCACCGCCACCACCGCCTCCTCCACCACCACCACCGCCGCCGCCACCGCCGCCGCCACCCGGTGAGCAAATAGCTCCGGCATTCAGGCTAAGCGTGTCCAGAGTGGAATACCAATTCTCCGGCTGGCCCACGCCGTCCTCGCGGTAGAACCATCCGTAGTATGCCAGCTCTTGCAGGTGGTAGGTGAAGGGATTGCCGGGAACCGATTCCATATGTCCGGGAGCGTGCAGCAGCGGGCCGGGATCACCCACCTCGAAGTTGGACTGACAACTCGTGCCGTTAAACCAGGGAGGTGTTTGATTGCTGCCGATGGGATCATTCATGAGCTCACCCATCTCATGCGCGAGCACAAAAATGTCCTGGAGATTTGAATTTAATGTCGAAATGCCGGTCATATCGAAGTCGGCTACGGTATACACGTTGGCAGGGTTGCCGAACGCAGTATGGTATCCGTAAAGGTCAACTTCGCCGCGAGCATTACTGGATTCGGCGACGTTGTACAACAAGAAAACCGTTACTTGGTTTGGGTTTATCGTACCCGAACTCCTAAGCTGGGAATCCAGGTACTGGAAATTAATTGAGCCTAGGGGACACCCGGGACGCTGAGGGTTGTTTATCACTCCTGCGAGCCAAGCCGGCACGAAGCCCCCGTCTATAGGAATGTTCAATAGGGCGCCCTCCGGGTTTAGCACAAACGGGTTCTGCCACGGAGGGACTACCGCCAGGTCGTCCCAGAATTCGGCTCGCAGCAGAGAGTTCACAAACTGATTGTTTTCCGGCGGTCGCATCCACATCTGCTGCGCATTATTGAAAAGCGGCGAGCCCGACGTGAGCGTATTAGGATTATCATTGCCTGCCGGATTCAGGCACGCTGGGTTAATCTGCGTCGCATTGAAGATGTCGCCCTGCCCGGCAATGTGCACGTCGACCGGAACGATGGTTACGGGCACCATCTGGGGGTTGAGCGGCAGGAAGGGCCCTCCTAACAGGATGAGGTTGTAGTTGGGACCTGCCCCATTGAACGAGGGGCTTGTGAATCCCCACATGGGCAGGCCATTGCCCTGAGCGCCGTCGCGCAACGCCTGTTCGGCGTCCACTGGAGGACCCGGAAGATTGATGGTCTGTCCCCACTGCATGTTCTGGTTTTGTCCGTAAGCGGCGGACGCAAGCGCAAACACTACGCTCAACATAACAACGAGGACTGACGGAATTCTGCACTTCATGGCGCATCTCTCCTGCTCGGGTTGTCGGCGGGGCGAAACTTTCGGTCCACTATTACAGCACCTTGTTTGCAATGAGGCGAACTTGCCCTCATATGCGTCTATCGATGGTTCGGACCCGGGGCCTACTCTTGGGAAGGGATACCGTTACTGATTTCGCGCAACAATGCGCCCGTTCTTGGACATTGTCAAGGGCACGAAAGGGGCTGGTATTAGACACTAAGGTGTAATACGGGCTAGACACGTAGCAGTATCCGCCGGATACATTGACCGCGGCTAGTCCGGAACGCCTTTCTGAAGAGGAATCTGCTAAGCCTCAGTTGACGACGATGGCTGCGATTGGGGAACTGTCACTTGCGACAGTGGGTGCTTTCTTATTGCGGTGTAAACCTCGAGACCAATCGTGTTCTCTGCATCGCTTCCAAGATTGCCGGATGGTGAATGCCACTGTCGCAAGTGACAGTTCCCAACCAGCCGCAACTGTAGTGAACTGGCAATCGAAACTGATGTTTGGACTTGCGAAGAGCAGTACGGGGCCACTGGATCGGTCTGTCGAAAGGAACTTGGCGTCCGTTCGATTCAGGCGATTTGATTTATAGCGACGCATAGCAACAGCCTGTGCAGCAACGAAATCGCCGGCGGCGCCGAACAACAGTCAACACAAGGAGGAATGCGATGAGACGTTATTTACTGCTCACCCTGGCAGCCGCGCTGTTGTATGTGAGCGTCGGAAGCGCCCAGCAATATCCAATCATGGATGCGGTCGCCAACAGAATTATCCAGAAGTATCAGAATTCGTCTTGCGAGCAATTGTGGGAGAAGAAGGCCCAAAAGGCCCCGCCGTCACCGCAGGAGCAGAATGTGATCCAGTTGCTGAAAGGCGATCCCCAGATGCGCCAGGCATTCATCAACAAGATCGCCGCTCCCATTGCCAACAAGATGTTCGATTGCGGCCTGATCCCGTAAGACGGAAGCTCTGCTCTGGAGGACAACATGCTGACGGTTAAAGCCGCACGGAGGCCATTCGTGCTCGCACTGGGCTTGTTCTTCCGAAGTTATAGGCCGGTTTTCCGATCCATGGCGTGATCTGGTCGTGATTTCGAAGAGATACGGCGTGTACTGGTCGCACTCCGCATCCACGAAGCTGTAGAAATAATCGAAGTCCATGCCTGATGGGTGCCGTTAACTTTAGGTTCATCGTTAACCCGCCACGATGAACGTCTTAGAACGGAAGAACAGCGGGTGAAACGTGTCTTCGCCCCGCGCCCACCGTAGTTCCTTTTAACGCGAATTCCGCATAATCGATCCGCGGATTATTGAACCGGCGACCAGCTTGAGTCGGGGTTGAAGGTGGTCATGGCCTTGGCCACAGTGATGGTATCTTTTCCCAGGTCTTTCTCGTAGATCACACCCTGCTGGTTGATCATGATGCTCTTGACGCCGGTATCGTCATATTTCGCCGGGTAGGCGAGGTAGGCGAATCCCGCGGTCATTTTTCCATCAACGACGTAGGGCGTGGCGCCGCCTTTGGCGTCGGGGCCCTGGCTATCGAGTCTCCGGAAGTAGTAACCGTAATAGGGCTGCGCGACGTTGGGCTTGACCGTATATCCCTCTTCGGATGCGAAGGCGACGAGCGGCCCCAGCGGGCTGCGCGGCGCGCCCGCAGGCGACTCCCAGTAGAGGCCGTTCTGCTGGCCGGAATCGCTGATGAATTTCTGCGCATACTGTTTTATGCCACCGTGCTTTTGGGCGAAATATTGGCTCTGAGAGTCGGCTAGCGCGGTGCAGATATCGATCGCGGCAAGCTCGTCGCGGCCAATCCTGCGGGCCTGGATCTCTTCCTTGCCGGCCGCGGCGTCAAAGTACCACTGGCCGGAGGCATTCTTCATGAGCGGGACCGGGAATGCCTCGTTCTGCGCGCCGACGATCAGGAGTTCGTTGCCGTCCCCAAGCTTTCTCCAGCGGTTCATCACCGCGTAGGCGCGAGTAAAACCCTCCATTGCCTGCTTGTCCTGGGCAGGATCTCCGGTGGAGAGAATATCCTCCGATCCCGGTCCGAAGATCGCCACGATTGCGTTTTTATTCTGCGCGCCCGTCGCTTCCACGAGCGCCTTCCCGGCTTCGTCGGGAGTGGCAAAGGTCTTGGGACCGACGGGCTCAGCCGGCTTGTTGCAGGCGGCTATCGGGAGCAGTACGACAGTAACAGCCAACAAGGCCAGACTCCGCAGGTTAAGACTTATACGGTTGCCAAATAGGTCGAACATATCCATTCCTCCAACGGCCTTGATAGAGAACTATCATCGCAATCAAATTCGCTAGCGACGGAAGCCCCCGCCCCCGCCGCGGAAGCCACCGCCGCCCCAGCCGCCGCCACCACCGCGACTGCCCCAGCCGCGAGAACTATCCGATCGCGAGCCCCAGCCGCCGCTGGAGTCTCCGGAGTGGTTGTAACCGCTGAAAGCCGAGGAGCTGCCGCTGTGAGACTGCGATCCCCATCCGCCATTGCCGCTCCCCCATCCATGAGCGGCGTCGGAGCTGGTCGAGGTGCTCGGTTTCTGGACCTGGTTCCAGCTACCATCGGAGTCTTTCTCCCAGCCGCTCCCCGTGTTCTTGTAGGCGTTGCCATTAGCAGTCGCATACTTGTTGCCGTTGGAGCTCGTGGCGGCGCCCACTGTTCCGTTGGCGCCAGAGTAGTGCGCCGAGTTTACGGTCGTGCCGTTCTTCGTGGCGGATGAGCTTCCGTACTGTGAGCCGTAAGTGGAGGTCTGGTGAGTTTGCCCATAAGCGCCGGTGTTCGGGTTGTAGGCTTGTCCCACCGATTGTTTTCCATAGGCTGTAGTCGTCGAAGCGCCGCGCGCGTAAGTGCCGGTCGAGGGGTTGTAGCCGTAGCCGGCATGGGCACTGCCGTAGGGTCCATAAGCAGAGCCGCTGGCGCCGTAGTAGCCGCCATGCCAGGCGCTGTTTCCGTAGTAGGCTCCCCCGTGGTAGTAAGCGCCCCCGGCCGCCCAGTTGCAGTTCCAGCTGCTGTAGCCCCAGCCGCAGCAACCGCCGCTCATCATGGCTCCAATGGCCAGACCCGCCCCGAACGAGATCACGCCTGCGGCTACGACAGCAGTGGAATTGTAGTAGGGCACAGCATAGGGGTATCCGTAGATGACAGCCGGGTTGTATTGCGGCACGTACACCACCTGAGGATTAGTCGGCTGGATGACGATGGTTTGCGGCGTTTGCTGGACCACGGTTATCTGCGGACCCGACTGCAGATTTCCGGCAGCCTTCGCCTTTGCCCGTAATGCCTGGATTGCGGTCATCACATCAGCCGGCTGGTTGTGATACGCCTCGCCGAGTTGCGAGGTCCACGCCAGGTTCTGGCCCATGTTGTTGAGCACGGACGGGAATTGGGTGAGGGCTTTCACGCTTGGATCCCAGGTTTGCTGGTCCACTGCCGTCATCAACGCGCTGCCGGTGAGGCTCTTGTTCTGGCTAAGCCAGTAATTAGCCGCGCCGATCTGATCGGGGAAGGTGGACGCACTCAGGATCTGCGCCACCAACGCATCGGGATACAGCGCGATCGGCGCCACCAGCGCCTGCAATTCGTCTGCAGTTTCAGGCGCGCCTTGTCCAGGATAGGCGGGAGCTGGGCTTCCCGTGCTCTGAGCCATGCTGGTCGCCGATCCGAGGCCCATGGTGAAGACCAGAAGGACCGACAACCCAAGAGACAAACTCTGTTTCACCCGTGTTATGGCGACCATGTGTTTTCCTCCTTGCGGCGCGGCGACAGGCGCTAGGTATTGGGTTGGCTCCGATGAAATGGGCGAGAATTGAAAGAAGACGGGCATCCCGCCCATTGCTTCGCAAAGCCACTCTAAGTTCCTGCGATACCTTTGTTCTGTAGCACCCTGACTACGACTCGCCGGTTCTCAGCCTGGCCTTCCACACTAGTGTCAGGAGCCACCTGTCTGCTGGTACCCATTGCTCCGGGAGCCAGGATGTTGGTAAGAGGAATGTGGCATTGCTGGTCCAGAAAGTCGGTGACGTTGGCTGCTCGCTCCTGGCTGAGCTTCTGGTTGAGGGCCGCAGAGCCCACGGCTGATGCATAGCCCTTGACCTGAATTACGTAGCCGGTTACGGTCACGGCCTTCTGGCAGAGTGCCATCAACTTAGGCTGATACTGCGGGTCAACCGTTACCTTATCGTTTCCGAAGTAAACCGTGACCTCATCCCAGATGTTGTAGTCGCCCAGTTCGCCGAAGCGCTTGTTGACTGCCGCAATGGCCGCCTGGTTGGCGGCGATCTTGGCCTGGTCAGCCGCCTGCTGCTGCTGCTCCTTCGTCAGGGCTGCTTGTTGCTGCTGGAGTTGGGCTTGTTGCTGCGCTAGTTTCTGCTGCTGCGCCTGCTCCTGCTGCTCCACCGGAGTTACGCCCGCTTGAATATCAGTAGCGGTTTGCAGGTTCTTGCCATTGAACTTGATGGTGTTTGCCACCAGCTGATTCTGAGCGTTGTAGTTGCCTTGCACTTGGACCTGGAGGCCAGGAACCAGAACGGTCAGTCCCATCTGCTTCCTGCGAGCATGAAATACACCCGACACATCTTCTACCGTGGTGAAGTCATTTAGAACGACAACAACATTGCCGGCATCTTGCGTTTGAACGGACATGGTGGCGCCACTCCGCCCGTTGATCACACCATTAATAGTTTGTGCACCAGCAACTCCGCATAGCAGAACAAGTGCTATAAGTGACAGAGTTGCGATAGAAGCGATTCTTGCAATCCTTGTTTTCTTCATAAGAGGCTGCTCCTAAAATCTGATTTGGACGGTGCGTAACTCACATGCGTACCTGTGAGGATATGGCTGTTCCTTCACGGCCTTTGGAATGCGAGACTCTTGCGACGAGTCGACCATACATTCGAATCCTCCAAATTCAGCCACGAATTTGGTCGTCTCAATCCTAATGGCAACAAAGCATCGAAGAAACTGAACTAAATCACAGAGTTGCTCCTTTACGGCGGATTTTAATACGCCATTATCACTGGGGCGCGAACGAGAGCACGCCGACCACAGCGCTGCCCAGCACAAGCAAAGCAGGGTTGACCTTGTACTGGAGCAAGATCATTAGGACACCAACCGCAATGGCTCCTGTCTCCACTCCAGAGATCGCTCCTTTCGCCATGGTGAAGCAGCCCGCCAGCAGAAGACCGATCGACACTGGCGCCAGTCCTTGCTGAATGGAAGTCCTCCAAGGCCAGTTCTCCAGTTTCTTCCAGGCCCGAGCGACGACGAATGCCAGCACTGCCGTGGGGCCGAAAAAAGCAATCAGCACCGCGATAGCGCCGAGTAGTCCGCCCGCCCATTGCCCTATCGCTACGATCATCATCATGTTAGGGCCAGGGGCCATCTGCCCCACGCTATACAAATGGATGAGTTGAGGGAAGGTCAGCCACTTATGGACCTCGACGGTCAGGATCTTCATTTCGGGGAAAGCCGCCATTCCGCCGCCCACCGTGAGGATCGATAGATAAGCAAATACGCGAATGAGAGCGGGGATCTGGTTCATTGGGCTACACTCGCTTTCTGATGTTTGCGGGGTCGATGAAAAAGAATAGCCAAAATCCCGACAGCGACTAACGTAAGCGGCACCCCCAGGTGCAAGCGGTTCACTGCAATCACGGTTATTGCCATGAATACGAAGTCAAAGTTATGAGAGAGCGACTTCTTACTAAGTGACACCACGGTGGCCAGGATCAGGCCAACGGCCGCCGCTGCAACACCCTTCAACGCCGCCGTGATCCAGACGTGTTCACCGTGATGGTGGTAGAAGATGCCCACAGCGAACATCAGTAATCCGCCCGGAAGGCAGATGCCGAGAATGCCAGCGATCGACCCCATTACCCCACGCAATTTCTCCCCGACCAAAACCGCCATATTCGTTGCGTTCAGTCCGGGAAGGCTTTGACTAATGGAAAGCATCTCGACGAATTCCTTGTCATCGATCCAGTGCCGTTTGGTGACGAGGCTGCCGCGGAGGTAAGGCACTACTCCGCCGAAGCTAGTAGCGCCTATGATCAGGAATTCAAGAAAGATGTCCCATACGGACACTGCTGCCGGTTTGGCAGCAGTGTCCCCGGGTTCGAGCGCGGATTTAACAGCAGTCTCAGCCATGGCTCACCGACCTTAATTGCTTCAGTCGAAGACGAAGCTTTACGCATCATTCATGGGATTTGGGCGGATTGCCCAGCAACCGGTACACGGTGGCTGTCTTGGTAGCGTTCAGCGCGATATAGTCCTCAGCAGAGTATTGAAGACTGATGAAGAACGCCTCCGTTCGGCGCAACGCGTCGGGGCTTAGCTGGGAACGGTCCTTGAAACGGAACTGGTAAGCGAATTCACCGATGAGTGGACGATGCTCACCACGGGTGCGCCAGATGGCCACGTTGGCTTTGCAGGTAAGGCCGTCGCCGAAATCGAGCAGGCCGATGTCCTGCAATACCTCCTCGATGATGGTGTCGCTCACTAACTTGATCTTCTCTCCGGGCTGCTTCTTCACGCGGGCGAGCACGGGAAAGACCCGGACCATTGTATCCACGTCTAACGTGTTTTCCTGGCCAATCGGGCCAATACCGATCGCAGAACGCGGAAACTGCACGTTGTGGGAGTAGAGCAGACGGATGCCGCCCAGCTTCTCCTTAAGCGGCAGGGCTTGGACCTTGAACTTGACGCGGTGGTCGCCGAGGATGTTTGGCCGCACGTCGGTTTCCGCGCAGATCTGCAAATCGGGATGCCGGAACTTGAAAACGATCTCGGGCTCGCCGATGGGGAAGCCGTCCTTGTAAGGGATTCGGCGGCGCAGAATGAAGGCATTGTTATAGAGGCGGAAGTCGTCAGTGTCAACGAACAGCACTTCGCGGATCTTGACCGGCTGCTCGATGAAGCCTTCCGTCGTGTACTTCACGCCGTGCTCTTTCGCGGGTTCGCGCATGACCTTGCCGAACTCAAAGAAGCTTTCGCGCGAATGGAACTTGTTAGGCCGCAGAATCAGCTTGCAGCAGATGTACTCGGGCGAATGGATGGGCAAGCCGTCGGCGTACTGGCCCGGCTTGAGCTGGGGAACGCGCCCGACCCAACTGGGAGTAACCGGTTCGCGACCCTTCAACGGGGGCTTGGTTGGCTTCTTACGACTTGGTGCCGCTTCTGTGGCGGTTGGCATAATCGTCCTCGCGAAGCGCTGACTTCTTCGTTTTCGATTTCACCAAAGTGTAATAAATGATAGCCCAAGTTGATACTGTAAGAATCACTAGGGGGGCGCAAACAACCTGATAGGCGTCTTACAACGCCATCTGCGCTATAAAGAGATGTTGAACATCCCTGGGATCGACCGCGCACCCACTTGTCCAAGGAGGCAGGACAAAAGGTCATTTGATTGGGAGAATTCGGCTTTGCGCCCGTGGATGCGATGCACCACGCCGCTTCGACGCGTATGCGCCCATCGTTGATGACCGCGCTATCGGCGTGCACTGGCCGATGTCGGCCCGCGCGGGGCGCCAGGAAGATGCTCATACCGTCCCTTCCTCGGCGCTACTTCAGATAAGCGCGCACCAGACCGATCAGGTCTTCGCCCAACTCTTCAGGGGCATCCAGTTTCTGGTCTGGAGTCATCATGTGCAGGCGGATGTGGTCCTCAAGAATTTCCGCCATCAGGCCATTGACACCGCCGCGAATGGCGGCCAGCAGCATCAGTATGTCGGCGCACTCATCTCCTGAGGATAGGGCGCGCTCCACCGCCGCGAACTGGCCGCGGATTTTCCTGATGCGAAAAAAGAGCTTCTGTTTCTCTTTCGAGATTTCGGGGATCGTGTCCTTCATTTTTGTGCATCTCTTCACTTTTTTCTTGCCCATACCCAAGGGGGGTATGATATAAAATTTTGGGCGGGAAATCCACAACTCCCGTCACGACTGAGAAAGGACGTATGAACGCAGCGTTTGGGCCAGAGCCTCCGAGTAGCCTCGGCGGCACTCCGGTGTAGAAAGAGCGGTAAGGTGTCCCGATAAGCCTTTGTATCCTGCCTATCGCCTCACCTCTGCTTCTTCTACCTGACAACTGAAGAACGAGGGATCGAGGCATGTGCCGCTCCCACGTCCCGACCAGTCCAAAAGAGGACTTGGCAGGCGGCTCCGAATCCGGCACGAGTACTCACCCCCAGGACTGAACTTTGACAGCATCATGGCGAAGCTGCGCTTTGTCGTGCGTGCGGTCCGCAATTTTCGCGCCCGGAAGGTCGAAGCTCGTGGCTGTCCATGGCTGGCGTTTACTGGTTCTACAGGCGAGCGACCGACGTGCAGGCTGACACTCGCCTGCCTCGCCAGCCGCGAGGGCAAACATCGATTTCAGGCGCAGGAGGTTGGCCATGGCAGCCATCAACGTACTCACTTTTCCCGGCATCGTTGCTCTTCCGCAGACGTGTTGCGCATGCGTTTGCGACCACGCCGACACCTACGTTCCAGTCACCCGCGCACCCGTCGTTAGCGCCCGGTGGAGTGTCGAAACAAATGATGACGGAAGTCGCAGGCTGATCGAGCGCTGGTCTATCAACCTGCAGAGGCAGAACCAGGCAGCGCCCTCGAAGCCTGGACGATCGGGCGTGGGGTCTATCACCGCTCCCGGTGACCGGGATCACGTGCCGGCCGTCGCGAAGGGCGGACAATATTGAATATGAATTTCATTTTCAACTTGCCGGGGGTGCCCATGTCGGGCCGGGAACGCGATGGGGCCGCACCAAGCTTGACCCAGGATCCGGATTTATGTCGCGGCTGGAGATTGGTTCAGTGTTGTAACGTCCTTGTAATGCGGACATGGGAGACTTCCGGATTGCCTGCCAGGGGAGCCCAAGGCCCGTTCGGAACGGCGCAGGATATCCACACAGTGCCACCCGGAAAGTGATAGGCAAGCAATGCTGATCCAACGACATGTCATGAGGAGACAACAGGTAAGAGAAAATATTCTCGCCGCTGTGTTTTCCGGGAGGCTGTGGGCTGTCCTTGTCTTCTGGATCGCGGTGGGGATAGCAGTTCCGTATGCCTATGGGCAAGATCCCGGCAGCTCGGCGCCGCAAGGGTCGCAGCCACAGGCGTCGCAGCCGGCGCCGCCGGCCGAGACGCAGCCGGAAGCGGAGCAGATGCAAATCTGGAACTTCCACATGCAAACCACCACGACTGTGCAAGGCTATCCCTCGTTCAGCGCCAGGTATTCCGGCCCGAACAGCCTGCCCACCGGCGGTGAAGTCCGCGAGACCGTCTCGTTGGATCTGTTTTCCGGGTTCCGGTTGTGGACGGGCGCGGAGCTGCATGTCGATGTCTTGACGTTTCAGGGCTTTGGGCTGGACAACACGCTTGGCATCGACGACTTTCCTAATGGCGAAGCGTACAAGATAGGCACGCATTCGCCCCGTGCGAATCTGGCGCGCGTCTTTATTCGCCAAACCGTTGGACTAGGCGGCGAGAAAGAGAGTTTGCTCGACGATCCGCTAACGTTGGCGGGCAGCCAGGACATTTCACGGCTCACGTTTACCATCGGCCGGTTCAATGCCAAGGACATTTTTGATAACAATACTTATGCCAACGACCCGCGCACGCAATTCATGAACTGGGCCCTATCCACAGCCAACGCGGCCTGGGATTACCCCGCGGACGCCTTGGGCTATACGACCGGCGTGGCGGTTGAATTGAACCAGCCGAGATGGGCCCTGCGCTATGGATTCTTTCAAATTACGAACATGAGGAATGGGTTCACCGCTGAAGATCAATACCTTCTGTGGCCTGGCGAACCCTCGGGGGGCGATGGCCGCTTCTGGCACGCTTGGGACATGGTAGTGGAAAATGAGCAGCGGTACAGCATCGACAGTCACCGTGGTACGGTTCGCATTCTGGGCTTTGTCAACCAGGGGGAGTTCGGAAGCTATCGGGCAGCACTTTATGCCCCGAATGTAGACATTGACCTGACCCACGCCCTGCGGCATGAATTTGGCTTTGGGCTCAACCTGGAACAGGAAATCACTAAGAATATCGGCGTATTTTCGCGCTTGGGCTGGAATGACGGGATCACCGAAGCATGGATGTTTACTGACGTAAATCACACGGGCTCGGTAGGCGTCAGTATTAAGGGTGAGTCCTGGCATCGGCCGGACGATACGGTCGGCCTGGCTGGCATAATAAGCGGCATCTCGGGCGTTAATCAGCAATACCTGGAGGCGGGTGGCTTGGGCATCCTTGACGGCGATGGTGCTTTGAATTACACCCGCGAAAAAGTCATGGAAACATACTACGATTGCAAGTTCGCCAAGCACGTACACGGTGCCCTGGACTACCAGTTTGTTGCCGACCCTGCTTTCAATAGCGCTCGTGGCCCAGTCTCCGTTTTCGGAATGCGATTGCACTTCGAGTTGTAGCGGCGGAAAACGGTAACTGAGAATGTGCTGTGGTTGGGGCTCGAACCGAAGCTCTTGTCACAGCTCGAGTCGAGGCAGCGGAGCGAAACGATGAGCAACTATCTGGCCATTGCGACGGTCACGCCTGCTCTATATCAGATACTCAGACGGTCACGCCTGCTCTATATCAGATACTCATCGGTCCGGTGCAGGCAGCGGTGCCGGGCGCCGCGGTCCGCTTCCGGCGGCCCGACCGGACGAGCGGCCAGGAAGGGACGTGAACGTCTACCTCTACCAGGTGACGCCGAATGCGGCCTTCCGCAACGTAGACCTGCCGACGCGCCGGGCCGACGGCACGCTGGTAAAGCAGCCCGTCGCGGCGCTCCCCGTTCTTATTTGGCCCGAGTTGCGTACCCAGGATGCCGTGCTCTATCCACGAGCCCGAAGCGTTGTCCTGATCACGATGTCTTCGGACTGGCTTTTCATAGTGATCTTTCCTTAGTGTGATCATTGCGCGAAGACCTCCATATCAGTAGAGGCGGGACCTTTTCCTGCGTCCAAGGGCGCAATATCGGTGCCAGCACGGGTCAGGGTTTCCGGAATTCCGAACCAGAGGAGAGCGACAGCAAAGACCGCAATCACGGCCAAGCCGAGGAAGGAAGCATTGAAGCCAAGATGCTGGATCAGTTGACCACCCACGGTGGTGCTCAGCGCTGCCCCTATCCCGACCATGGTGGCCAGCGCTCCGGCGGCAAGGTTGAAGCGGCCGGTGCCGCGAGTTCGATCAGCGATTACGAGGATCGAGACCACGCCGAAGATAGCGTTGGCTACTCCATCGAGCGTTTGGATCGCAATTAATATTCCAGCTGCGTGGGTGAGCGTGTAGAGCACGCCGCGTATCGGCAAGACACCGAAACCAATCAGGAGTAGCGGCTTGCGCCCGCTGGTGCTGGCGCGACGGCCAATCCACGCTGCAGAAAGCGCAATGACGACCTGCGTCACGATGATGCAAGCTGACATGAACGGCGCTGCTGTCTGCCGATTGCCTTTCGCCAGCAATTCGGCTAACTGCGGGAGCATGGCTGCGTTTGCCAGGTGAAACAGAAAGGCTGTCGCGAAGAAAAGCAGCAGGACGTGATCCTTGAGCAGTTCACGCAAACCTTCGGCCTTGGGTTTCTCGCCGTCGGGCTTTGCTCCACGCGACCTGGCGTAGTCAATCTGTTTGGCGTCAATACGAAAAAGCGAAAACAAGGCCGGTACCGCCAACACCGGTGCCACGGCAAATATCGAGCGATACCCGAACTTGTAGCTGACACCGGCGATCAACAGCGCCGCAAACACATTTCCTGCGGAGTTAAAAGCCTGGTTCTTTCCGAACTGCCGGTCGAATCCTTTGGCGCCCAGGATCCCCAAAGTGATGGCCGCGACCGTGGGTCCAAGGAAAGGAGCCGAGCCGCCGATTAGAACCTGAGCAACGTACACCTTGAAAGGACTCAACCCGCTGATCAGCACGAATGCACCGGCGACCAAGGCTCCGAGACTCGCCGCCAGTAACGTGCGTTTGCGGCGAACCGCATCTACGACCGCACCCGCAGGTGTCTGCATGGCGACCGTGACCAGGCCTCCGAAGGTCAGCACATAGCCGACGCGTCCCGGATTCCAGCCACTTGCCGCCAGGCATGCCGCTAGAAAAGGTCCAAGCCCTGTCTGCACATCGGCGAGAAAGAAATTTAGCCACTCGACCGCGCGAAGACTGGATTTCTGTGGAGTTGTGGCAGCCGTCACTGGGATTGCTCCCGGACATCGCGGACTTTCTCGAGATATTCCTCTCGCCCAATCTCGCCGCGCGCATAACGGGTGGCCAGGATGTCTAGCGGTTCACTCTGCCGCGAATCTCCCGCCCGAAGCTCGCGGCCAATTCTTTCCGACCGGAGGACTAGCTTCAGGCCAATGATGCCAAGCAACAGCACGAAGGCGACGCTAACCAGTTGATCCACCCCCGGGACAAGCCCGATCCCCGCCCCCAACGGCGCACAGCCGCCGCATGCGAGCATCGCCAATAAGCAGGGCGATAAGAACAGCAGACGACCCGTTATGAATTGGTACCGCATGCCCCAAACCCCATGATACTGATGGTCAGAGCAATCCATCTGCCACGGGAAACCCATCTGATGCAAGGCGAAAAGACCGTAAGAGGTGTTCCGCCATCGTTCGCAATCCGCACACGGTTGGGCGAATGCCACTCACCTTGTGGGTTCGCAAACGAGAGTCAAAGCAAGAGGAATCAGGAAGAATAAAAACCAGAAGCTACTCCAAGCCATGTTGCTTGAGCTTCTCATACAGCAGTCGGCGGTTGATATTCAGCTTGCCGGCGGCCTGCGTCTTATTGCCGTCGCTCTGATGCATTGCGGTGGTAATCAGCCGCTTTTCCCACTCAGATACCGATTCGTGGAAAGGAAGAGAGAGTAGCGTCGACAGGTCACCGTCGCCATTTGTAGAAGACAGTGAATTCATCTTCAGATGTTCTGCCGTCAGCACTCTTCCTCCGGCATTGAGAACGCCGGTTTCGATCATGTGTTCGAGTTCACGTACATTTCCCGGAAACCTGTATTGCTGCAGAGCGAGTATGGCGTCTTCGGAAAAACCACTGGCAGGCACACCGTTCCTGGCACTGAATTTCTCAAGAAAATACTCGGCCAATGGGACTATGTCAGCGCGCCGCGCCCTCAGTGGCGGGAGCGCTATGGTGAAGGCAGCCAGACGGAAATAGAGATCCTGGCGAAACGTTTCGTCCTGGATCTCCACTTCAAGATCGCGATTGGTGGCTGCGACTAAGCGGAAGTCGGCGGACACGGTTGCATTACTGCCCACTCGCTCGAAACTGTGTTCCTGTAGCACGCGAAGCAGCTTTGGCTGCATCACGATAGGAAGCTCGCCGATTTCATCGAGAAAGACTGTCCCACCGGCCGCTGACTCGAAACGGCCTTCTTTTCTGGCGATCGCTCCAGTGAAGGCCCCCCTCTCGTGTCCAAAGAGTTCCGACTCCAGCAAATCAGCGGGCAGGGCTGCGCAGTTCACCACCACAAAGGGAGCATCCTTCCTTCGGCTGTGGTTGTGAATGGCTCGCGCGATCAACTCCTTCCCGGTACCGGACTCTCCTAGGATCAGCACGGCCGTATCTGTGGCCGCTACACGACCCACTGCCTTAAACACCTCCACCATCGCACGGGAAGAACCGACTATCTCCTTCTCTTCCTGGCGATCCGAGGCATTTAGTCGTTTGCGCAGCTCTTCGACTTCCCCTTGCAATCGTGCATGTTGCAGCGCGCGTTTCCCAGTCGCGCAAATTTCATCCAGATCGAACGGCTTAGTTACAAAATCGTACGCGCCAAGTTGTATTGCTTCGATCGCATTCTGGCTGGTTCCGTGGGCCGTTATGATCACCACCGGCATGACTCGTAGCAAATCGAGCTGCCCGAGACCCAGCAAGAATTCCCGGCCATCTCCACTTGGCATTTTCCAGTCACAAAACACAATGTCCGGGCGTTCTTCCGCGATAAGGCGCAAAGCTTCTCTACCGTTTTCCGCTTCGCGAATCCGATAACCTTCCGCCGCTAGGACTTCCACAAGTGCCCGTCGCAGCTGAGGCTCGTCATCGATAACAAGGACATTGGGTTTCATGGCAGTTGCGTTTGAACCCCCAGGCCGATGCGAGCTTCACTTTGTGGAACATCGACGATCGGCAGCGAAACAATGACGGTTGTGCCATGACCTGCTTCGCTGCGCGCTTCGATATCTCCTCCGTGAGCTTTAATGATCTCGTAGCAGATCGAGAGTCCTAGTCCGGTACCAGACTGCTTCGTCGTGAAAAATGGATCGAAAATGTGCGGCAAATCCTTGGGCCGAACTCCCGCACCTGTATCTCGCACCTCAATCCTGGCAATGTCTTTATCGTGCTGAGCGGAAATCCGGACCTCGCCGCCCGCGGCCTGTGTCGCTTCGATCGCGTTGCGGATCAGATTGTCGAACACCTGTCGAAGTGCGGATGGGTCACCACTGGTCTCAAGGGTCTCGTCACAACTTCCGAACGTTATGCGGGCCTGACTTTCGATCTGCGACTGGGTTTCCACACTGGACCCTAATAGTTCGCAGAGTTTCACGTTTTGCCGATGAATCTTGAGAGGTCGGGAGAAATAGAGCAGACGCTCGACCATCTGGTCGAGGCGCGCAATTTCGTCGAGAACAATGGAACCGTTACGCCTTACGTTTACATCTGGAGTTTCCCGAATGCTCATCTGCGTTCGCAGCCGAATCGTAGCCAGGGGATTACGAAGCTCATGCGCAACCCCGGCGGCGACCCTGCCTAACGCCGCCAGCCGCTCGCTGCTTCTTAGCTTCCCTTCAAGCTCGCGCTCATTGGCCAGCTTCTGTCGCAACGTGGTGGCCAGCCGATCGACTCCGTTACGTATGCGGTCGATCTCAGCAAGCTCCGCTCTGCATGCAGACGGGGTCGCGAGGTCCTGCTCCAGTTCCGCCAGCCTCTCCTCAATTGCAGTGACACCGGCGCCCAGGCTGCGCGCAATCAGGAAGGCCAATAGCACACAGAGCGCTGCGGCTACTCCCAATGTGAGAAAACCGGCGTAAGCGCGGATGTCCCGTTCCGAGCGCAATCCGGGCAGCCGTTTCATGATCCAGGCACTGCCGACAACTTCGTCGTTCACGACGATCGGGGCTGCTTCGAAGATGATGGCATCACGCTGTCCGCGGAATACAAAAGATTGCGGCTGCCTGGTCTTTGCGGCTTTACGCGCGAGATCGAGGATCGTGGGAAGCTCTTTCTGCGGCATGTCCTTCTTGATGCCCGGACCCTCATGGGTGGGGAAAGAGTATCCCAGCAGTTGATCCCTGGCTGCGGAATAAAATCCTCCTTCCGTGCCGACCTCTCTTCGCAACACCACCGCAGTCATGAGCGCGAGTACGTCATCGGCCCCGCGATCACTTGGATTTTCGAGAACTGCAAATTCGTGTTTTGAGTTCTCGAACTGTGCTCGGCTGACATAGTCGCGCGCCAGCGCTGAAGCGACCGCGCTCAAGTGGCCGGCAGACTGAGAAAGTACTTGCGTCTCGCTATTCCTCAGCAAGAGGGCAAACGCCACTGCGCATCCTGCTAGAAACAGCAGGACTAACATCCCTAAAACCTGCACGCGCAGTTTCAGACTATCGACTAGTGCCAGCATCTTGATTCGTTCCAGCGCATGGCCACGAGCAGCAACATCTTGGCATTGTTAGATGCTGGTTTTCTCCCTCCCAGAGCTGTTTCGAGCAACTGAGGCAAATGGGCAAGACCGGCAGCAAGGGCCGCCGATCTCGGCTATTGGTTCTATCGCTCTGCGCTAAAGCTGCGTCGGTGCCTCTGGTGGCGAAGGCGGCCCATCAGGACCCGGAGGCGGCGGAGGGGCGACACCATCCGGCCCCGGCGGGGGTGGTGGCGGAGTGGGTACGATTCCAGCTGCGATCAGGTAGCGGTTCTCGAGATGCTCAGCAACGTGTGTCAATGCATCCCCCGCATGGGCCAGTCGTATCGCACGCTCGGGCTGGTTTTGCGAGAGGAGGCTCTGGGCTTGTTGCTGAAGTTGCTGGCCCATCGCCAGCAACGACTTCGCCTGGGAGGCAGTTGCAGCAGGAACCGAAGTCGCGCTGTTGAGGGTAGTGGTTATGGCACTCAGGCGATAGCTGAGATTCTGCACGTCACGCGTCGCTCGCAAGCTATCTTCCGGGTTGGCTGCTGCTACCGGCGGAGCCGGAACTCCGGCTTGCGAAGCTCCGACGCCATTGAACATTGACAATTCCTCTGACGCCCGTGCCAGATCGGCGGAAGCCATGGCCTGCTCGCGTGCGCCGACGTAGTCGTTCGCTTGGTAACGTGAGAGTGCTTCCTGGTAAGCGCTCTTGCTTTCCATGATCAGCGTGTTCACGTGGACGCCTGCTACGCTGGCCCCGTTACCGAGAACGCCGACCCGCGCGATCCCGTCGTACGCACGTTGCACCGCTGCAGCGGCTTCTTCCTGAGTTGCATACTGCGGATTAGGCGGAGGCCCGCCTGGCCCCGCGGGGCCGCGTTGCGCCTGCACTCCTGTGAAGCTCACCAAGAGCATTGCGGCAAGAATGGATTTCCCTACTTCTTTCATAATCGACTCCTTGGGCTTGGTTGTCCCGTGCCTTCTCGAAGTGATTTTGCATTCGACATGCCAAAGGATATTTGCGTGCCCAGTATGGGTTTCGCCCTGCAGATTGCGCCTTGCTGCCCGGCTCTGCCGGTGCAGTGATGGGAAACCGAACGCCAACTAGGCGGAAATCGCTCGGTGGTAGCTAAGTGGCTCCGGTAGGGCGCAAGAAGGGCAAGTTGCGGCGTGTCGCGTAGAGTCAGGTTGCTGATCGATGAATGCCTGCATACGAGCCCGGTTAAAGTAGCAACCGACCGGCTTTATGAGGCTTACCGTGGCCCATCTGGGCATGAGCGGACTAATAACCACGAACTCATGCTCAGAATTCGAGATGAGGGGGACACAGCAGCCTGAAGATGATGATGCGTCACCAGCATCCCGAGTATGTCGACGTTGCCCGTGAAGCAATCAATCGTCGCAAACGCGACGAAAGGTCTTGGTCAAGTTTTCAGTCAAGGTTCAAAACGGGAGGTTCGCACCATTGCGTAACGTCTTTAGAATCTGGAGCCGACGATCGGACTTGAACCGATGACCTGTCGATTACGAATCGACTGCTCTACCAGCTGAGCTACGTCGGCTTGACCTCGATTCTAAACGTCGCCGGAGGTTACCGTAAAGGGACGCCATGCCCGATTTTCCACTGCTTTCTGCCTTTTGCACTTGCCTGCTCAACGCCGATCGCTCGATAATTCCAAGTAAGCTCAGCTGGCGACTCCGAGCTTACATGAACCAATACGGTCGAGCGGACGTCCTTCGCATCCTGCGCATTAGCGCCAAGCAGCTCATTGGGTGGCAGCGCGCAGGACTTGCTCCCCAATGTGACGCATTTACCTTTATCGATTTAGTCCAGCTCAGGGCCATCCGCGACCTTCGCGCCAAAC
>Ga0187871_10000678_pt1 | contig 31665 bp, 32 predicted proteins | sample June2016WEW_16_1_FD_132988 | JGI IMG/M metagenome (GOLD analysis project Ga0187871, IMG submission 132988) | Peatland microbial communities from SPRUCE experiment site at the Marcell Experimental Forest, Minnesota, USA - June2016WEW_16_10 | ecosystem: Environmental > Terrestrial > Soil >...
GATGGACGAGCTGATTATCGTGAACATCGAGCTCGATGACTCGTCCCGCGACGTTCGAGCTGATCGACACGGTCGCGGCCTGGGTATACGCATCGTCGGTACTCTGGTACCGGTTGCTCATGACGTAGAAGTACGCTGCCCCGGCCATCACGACGACGACCGAAAGCATCATGAGAGGCCACCGCCAACGTTGTAGCCGGGTTCTGCGGACTGCGCCAGGCCGGCTGCGGTCATCATCCGGAAAGTTCAGATCGCCGGCGCTCATGATCGTGATCCCCGGCCTGCGCGGCGAGATTTCGATGCGGGCGCTCGGCGCCGCCCCGGCTTGTTTGCCTTTGGCGCCGCGGCGGACGCCGCCAGGGGATCGAGTGTGGCCAGATTCCGCTGCACCTTCTCCAGCAGCGTGATCAAGAGCTCCGCCTGCTTTTTTGGAATGCCCGCAAAAGCCTCCTGGCGCGTGAGCTCCACGAGTCGCCATATGTCCTCGACCAGCGGCTTGCCCTCGGCTTTGAGATAAAGACGACGTGCGCGGCGGTCCGCCGGATCGGCGCGCCGCTCGAGCCAGCCGTCGGATTCCATCCGGTCGAGGATCCGCACCAGCGTCATCGGCTCGATATCGGTGATTTCCGCCAGATGAACTTGGCTGATCCCTTCATTATTGGCCAGATACAAAAGCACTCTGCACTGCGGCAGAGTGAGGCCGAGGCTCCTGGCTCGCTCCTCGAAGCGCTGTACGTTGCGCCGGCTCACATCCTTCAGGAGAAAACCGAACGTTCTTCTTAAAGATTCCAATCAAGCTGGCCCATGGATGCGTGGTGCCGCCGGCTAGGCCGGGCATAGTAACGAGTGTGATGATACCACGCGTTATCAAGTGTGCGCGATTCCAATGGGCGCACGGCCGGCGCCCGTACGCAAAGACGGCGGTCTTGGCGGCGACTATCTACGCCGCGCCAAGGCCATCTACGGGAGGAGGGGCGCCAGATGCGCCGCGGTGGCGCCCCGCATACCCGCGGCCACCGCGGCCGGCGTGCCGCGCGCGACAATGCGGCCGCCGCGGTCGCCGGCGCCCGGGCCCATGTCGATCAGCCAGTCGGCGGCCGCGGCGACGCGCATGTCGTGCTCGGCGACGATGACCGTATTGCCGGCATCGACCAAGGCATTCAACTGTGCCATGAGCTTGTCGACATCCGCGGGATGCAAACCGATGGTGGGCTCATCGATCACGTAGAGGCTCTCGCCGCGTTGCGCACGTTGCAGCTCGGTGGCGAGTTTGATCCGCTGCGCCTCGCCGCCGGACAGTTCGGTGGCCGGCTGGCCGAGCCGCAGGTATCCGAGGCCGATATCCCGCAAAAGCTCCAGCGAATGCGCCACGCCGGCGCTGTCGCGGAAGAAATCCAGCGCCTCTTCCACCGTCATTCGCAGGACTTCGGCGATGTTCTTGCCGCGATACGCGACCTCGAGCGTCTTCTGGTTATAGCGTGCGCCATGGCAGGCCGGACACGGCGCGTAGACGCTTGGCATGAACAAGAGCTCGACACAGACGAAGCCCTCGCCCTCGCAGGTGGGACACCGGCCTTTGGCGACATTGAAGGAGAAGCGGCCGGCATCGTAGCGGCGCGCTTTTGCCGCCGGTGTATCGGCGAACAACCGGCGCACGCCGTCGAAGAGGCCGGTATAGGTCGCCAGGTTGGAGCGTGGCGTCCGGCCGATGGGCTTCTGATCGATGGTGACCAACCGCTTGATTCCCGAAACGCCCGCTTCGATCGATCCGCCGATCGGACCGGTGGAGGCGAATTCGAGTTCCTCGGCGTCTTCCGGCCTTTCCGGTTCGTGGCCGAGATGCCCGGCGACCAAGTCCACCAGCGCCTGGCTCACCAGGCTGGATTTACCGGAGCCGGAAACGCCGGTGACCGCAGTGAACGCTCCCAACGGGAACGCCACGTCGATGCCCCGCAGGTTATTCCGCGTAACTCCTTTCAATTTGAGCCAATCTCTCGCCGGCCGCGGCGTGTGGCGAATGCGTTCCGGATGGTTCAGATAGCGCGCCGTCGACGAGTCGCTCGCCCGAATGAGTCCCTCGAAGGGACCGTTGTAGACCACGCGGCCGCCGTGCTCGCCGGCTCCGGGGCCCACGTCCACGATCCAGTCGGCGCGGCGCATCACCTCGAGATCGTGTTCGACCACGAACAGCGAGTTGCCGGATGCTTTGAGCTGATCCAGCGCAGCGAGCAGGGCCTCGGTGTCCGCGGGATGCAGCCCGGCGGAGGGCTCGTCGAGCACATAGACGACGCCGAAGAGATTGGAGCGGATCTGCGTGGCCAGCCGAAGGCGCTGCAATTCGCCAGGCGACAAGGACGGCGTGCTGCGGTCGAGCGACAGATAATCGAGTCCCAGAGCGCTCAGCGCTTGGATACGCTCGACCACGTTCGAGGCAATGCGCTGCGCGGCGATGCGTTTTTCTTCGCTGAGAGCGGGCGAAGCATCGTGCCGGCCTGCGGCCGTAGGTTCCAGGATCGACTTGAGATCGGCCAGCGACTTCTGCGACAGGGAGCCGATGTCCTGACCCGCGAACTTTACCTCCAAGGCCTCGCGCTTGAGGCGTTTGCCGTGGCAACCGGGACAGAGAGTTCCACTCATGAACCGTTGGACCCGCCGCTTCATGAGCGCGCTTTGGGTGGTGGCGAAGGTTTGCAGGACGTACTTGCGAACGCCGGTGAAGGTACCCTGATAGCTCGGCTCTTCCTTGCGCCGGAGCGCGCGTCGAGTCTCGGCCGGAGTGTAGCCCGCATACACGGGCACGGTGGGTTGCTCTTCGGTGAAGAGGATCCAGTCGCGATCTTTTTTCGGCAGGTCGCGCCAGGGTTTGTCCACGTCGTAGCCCAAAGTGACGAGGATGTCGCGCAGGTTCTGGCCGTGCCATGCCGGGGGCCACGCGGCAATGGCGCGCTCGCGGATGCTGAGCGAGGGGTCCGGCACCACCGAGCGCTCCGTCACATCGTAGATGAATCCCAGCCCGTGACAGGTCGGGCAAGCCCCCTGAGCCGTATTGGACGAGAAGTCCTCGGCGTGCAACATCGGGCGCCCCCGGGGATAGACGCCGGCGCGCGAATACAGCATGCGCAGAAGATTCGACAGGGTCGTTACGCTGCCTACGGTCGAGCGGGTGCTCGCGCTGCCCCGGTGTTGTTGGAGCGCGACGGCGGGAGGAAGTCCTTCGATCGAGTCCACCTCCGGTACGCCGGCCTGCTCGATCAGACGGCGCGCGTATGGCGCGACCGATTCGAAGTAGCGGCGCTGGGCCTCGGCATACAGGGTGCCGAAGGCCAGCGAGGATTTTCCGGAGCCGGATATTCCCGTGAATACCACCAGCGCGTCGCGCGGAAGGTCCAGATCGACGCTCTTCAGATTGTGCTCGCGGGCACCGCGAACGCGGACGAATCGATCGACGGGAAAGCGTGGCTTCATGGCTTCAACCCTACACAGTTATCGCTTAAAAGATAGGCGCCCGGCCGTCGGTCGGGCGGTCCGGCGTCTGACATTGGGACGGCCCCCCGACCTACAAGAGCGCCGGGACGAGGGTGCGATAGTGTCACGGCATTTGGGGCGGCCCTTGGGGGTCCGCGAGATGCGCGGGTCGGCCGCATGCCGATGATTACGCAGGAGCCAGGACATGGGCATCAATAAAGACCAAGTGGACGGCCGCGTGAAGGAAGCCGCAGGCAAGGTTCAAGAAGTTGCGGGCCGGGTGGTCGGCAGCCCGACGCAAGAATTGAAGGGCAAGGTGAAGAAGGTCGTGGGCACGGCGCAGGCCGGATTCGGCGACGCCAAGGAGAGAGTCAAGGATGGCGCCAGAGAGGAGGCGGACCGGGAGGCGAGGGACACCCGGCGGCCGTGATTCGGTGAGCTGATTCCCGCCGCCGCGCACGCCGCCGAGGGCAGCAATGCCGATCGGCGGGTGCGTGCCGGCGCGCGTTCTCGATGGACGCGTTGCACTCGATTCGTGACAATGGGCCCCCATCTTCGGAGGCGCCAATGCTCGGACCGATTCGCACCGTGGTTTGCCGCGCGCTCGTCTTGGCCGCGGCCCTCGTCGCTTTTCTTCCCGCGAGTTCGGAGCCCGAGACAGCAGCTTCCCCGTATCCCTTGCTCGGATACGACAGTCAGTCGGCGGTTCGCGAAGCGCAGCGGGAGCAGGAGTTTCGGGCTCTCGTGTCGCCCGACCACATCCGCGAAACGATGCGGCGATTGTCGGCGAGGCCCCATCACGTGGGGTCTCCCTACGACAAGGATAATGCGGAGTGGATTCTCGCACGCTTCAAGGAATGGGGGTTCGATGCGAAAATCGAAACTTTCGACGTGCTGTTCCCGACTCCGAAGACACGGGTGCTGGAGCTGCTCAAGCCGACGCCGTTCCACGCGCGGCTCCAAGAGCCGGCCGTACCCGGCGATCCGACCTCCGGGCAGGTCGCCGAGCAGCTGCCGACCTATAACGCCTACTCCGCCGATGGCGACGTGACGGCGCCTCTGATCTACGTCAATTACGGCAACCGCGAGGATTACGAAGAGCTCGACCGGCTCGGCATTTCCGTCAAAGGCGCGATCGTGATCGCCCGCTACGGCGGGGGCTGGCGCGGCATCAAGCCCAAGGTCGCTGCGGAGCATGGCGCGGTGGGATGCATCATCTACTCGGATCCGCAGGGCGATGGATATCACGAGGGAGATGAATATCCCGCCGGCGGATGGCGGCCGAAGGAAGGCGTCGAGCGCGGGAGCGTCATGGATACGGAGTATCCCGGGGATCCCCTGACGCCGGGCGTCGGCGCGACGGCGAATGCCAAGCGCCTCGCGCTCAAAGACGCGAAGACCATCACCCGCATCCCGGTGCTCCCCATCTCATCCGCGGACGCGCTGCCCCTGCTCTCGGCGCTGCAGGGTCCGGTGGCGCCGGGCCCATGGCGGGGCGCGCTCGGAATCACCTACCACATCGGCGCCGGGCCCGCGCTCGTGCATCTTGCAGTGAGCTCGAACTGGGACATCAAGCCGGTCTACGACGTGATCGCGACGCTGCATGGCTCGACTGCGGCCGACGAGTGGGTCATTCGCGGGAATCATCATGACGCCTGGGTCAACGGCGCCGAGGATCCTCTTTCCGGGCAATCGGCCATGCTCGAGGAGGCTCGCGCGATGGGCAATCTGCATGCCCGTGGGTGGACTCCGGCGCGCACCATCATTTTCTGCGCGTGGGACGGCGAGGAGCCGGGACTGCTCGGTTCCGTGGAGTGGGTCGAGACCCATATCGATGATTTGCGGCGGCACGCGGTCGCCTACATAAATTCCGATATGAACGATCGGGGCTACCTGCTGCCGGGCGGCACCCAGGATCTCGAGAGCCTCATCAGCGACGTGGCTCGAGCGGTCGAAGATCCGGAGACGCACATGAGCGTTTATCAGCGCTCGCATCTTTACAGCATCGCGCACGCGCGCAACGCCGAGGAGCGCAGCGAGGTGCGCAAGCGCGGCGACCTGGAGTTGGAAGCTCTCGGGGACGGCTCGGATTTCACCGCTTTTCAAGATTTCGCCGGAATTCCCAGCTTGGACCTCGGGTTCGGCGATGAGGACGACGGTACCCAGTATCACTCGATCTACGACGACTTCTATTGGTACACCCATTTCGTGGACAAGGATTTCGCCTACGGACGAGCGCTGTCGCAAACTGCCGGCACGGCCATCATGCGTCTGGCGGACGCGGACCTGATTCCGGTCGACTACGCGCCCCAGGCCGAGGCCATCGCGAAGTACGAGGCGGATCTCGAGAAACTGCTCAAGGACAAGCAAGAGGAGTTTTCCGAGCGTAACTTGGAGCTGCAGGAGGGCGTCTTCAAAGCGACTCTCGACCCGCGCCGGCCGATGTTGCCGCCGCCCGCCGAGACAGTGCCGCCGTTCATCAACTTCGCGCCGATGAAGAACGCCATCTCCCTGCTGAACGAGAGCGCGGACCGATATTCGGCGGCGCTTGCGTCCTTCGCCGCCAAGGGTGCGCCGGCTCTGCCGCAGGCCTCGCTTACACTCATCAACGGCGATCTCTTGCGGGTGTCGCGCGCGTTTCTCGACCAGAAGGGTCTGCCGGATCGCCCTTGGTTCAAGAACCAGATTTACGCGCCCGGTGCCTATACCGGATACGGTGCGAAGCCGATGGCCGCCGTCCGCGAGTACATGGACGAGCGGCGCTGGCGCGATGCGGAGTCTGAAGTGCCTCAGGTCGCGCGCGCCATCGAGAACGCCGCGGCGGCCGTCGACAAGGCCGCGGCGGACTTCGAGCGAGCATTGGCGCGGCTCCCTTGAGCGCGCTTTTGCTTGAGCGCTGCCTGCCTCCCTTAGGGGAAAGGAGTAACGGACGAGCGGCTGGAGAACTGTGAACCTGGCTTTAGTTTTGGCCCGCGGTCGCCGATATCCTCGGTTAGATCAATGCCCCACGGGACACCGGTGCCTGACTCAATCTCCACGCCTGCCATTCACCGCGTATTGCTGATCGACGATAACGAGGCGATTCACGGGGACTTTCGCAAGGTGCTCGGAAAAACGGAGGATTCGGGGCGGTCGGCGCTGGCGCTGTTGGAGGCGGACATCTTCGGCGAGGCTCCCGGCGTAGCCGAGCGCCCGAGTTTCGAGATTCACTCCGCGTATCAGGGCCAGGAAGGGGTGGAGATGGCACGTTCCGCCCTTGCCCGCGGCCAGCCGTACGCCACGGCCTTCGTCGACATGCGTATGCCCCCCGGATGGGACGGCCTCAAGACGATCGAGCAATTGTGGATCGCGGACCCGGATGTCCAAGTGGTGATCTGCTCCGCGCACGCCGACTATGATTGGTCCAAAGTAGTGCAGGGGCTCAATTACTCGGACAAGCTTCTCGTGCTGAGAAAGCCGGCCGAGCCCGTCGAGATCCTGCAATGTGCGACTGCGCTCAGCCGCAAGTGGCGGAACGAACGCCTGGCGCGTAGTCAATTGGACAGTCTCGAGCAGGTGATCAAGCTGCGGACCGGGGGCCTCGAGGCCGCGAATCGACAGCTTCGGCACTTGGCCACCCACGACTCGTTGACGGGCCTTCCGAATCGCGTCCTTTTGGACGACCGGCTGGAGCAGGCAGTGGCCCATGCAGACCGCGGTTCCTGCCCGTTCGCGTTGATGATGTGCAGTCTCGACCGATTCAAGCTCGTGAACGAGTCGCTTGGGCACAGCGCGGGCGATGAACTGTTGCGGGAGATTGCGCGCAGGCTCACGCGGCTGGTCGGCCCGGTCGATACGGTGGCCCGCTTCGGCGGCGACGAATTCATTCTGTTGGTCAATTCGTCGGATCATATCGATGATGCGAGGCGCCTTGCGGGCCGTGCCGTCGAAGCCCTTCAGGAGCCGGTGCGAATCAGCGGGATCGACGTGCGCACGTCGGCAAGCATCGGCATCGCGATGTATCCTTCCGATGGCGCGACGGCGGAGGCGCTCACCGCGCATGCGGAGGCCGCGATGCGTTGCGCGAAACAGAAGGGGCGCGGAGTGATTCAGCGCTTCGAGGGAGGCATGAGCGTGAGCGTCGAGCAGCGCGTGCAACTCGAGAGCGATCTGCATGCCGCCGTCGCCGCCCAGGGGCAATTCCAGCTGCACTACCAGCCGAAAGTGCACACCCAGACGGGCGTCGTGCGCAGCGCCGAAGCGCTCATTCGCTGGATTCATCCACAGCGCGGGCTGATCTCTCCGGATAGCTTCATTCCGTTGGCAGAGGAGTGCGGCTTGATCGGCGCCATCGGCGAGTGGGTCGTGCGCGAGGCGTGCAGGCAGGCGCGCGCGTGGCAGGATCAGGGCCTTGTGCCGCTTCGCGTGTCGGTAAATCTATCTGCATCGCAGTTCCGCGGCAGCGGCTTGACGGAGACCATTCGAGGCGCGCTCGAGGGGGCAAAGCTCGACCCGCAGTACTTCGAGGTCGAGCTCACGGAAAGCGCGGTAATGAGCGATCCGGAGGAATCCGTAGCGATCCTGGAGCAATTGAGCTCGATGGGCGTACTCGTGTCCGTCGACGACTTCGGCACCGGCTACTCGAGCATGAGCTATCTGCGCCGGTTTCCCATCGACAAACTCAAGATCGATCGCGTGTTCATCAGCGAAATAGCGAGTCGCCCGGAAGATGCGTCGATCGTGCGCGCTATCGTCTCGTTGGCGCACAGCCTGCGGCTCAAAGTGGTCGCCGAGGGGGTTGAGACCGCGGCGCAACTGGAGTTCCTGAAAGCCGTCGGCTGCGATGAATACCAGGGATATCATTTCAGCCGGCCGCTGCCGGCGTACGAGTTCGACCGGCTGATCCGCGAAAAGACCTCCGGGTCTCAGCCGCTGAGCCAAGAGGATGCGATGCGAACGCACAGCAAGCTCGCAGCCTATCGCCGCCGATGAGACGCCCGCCTCGAGGACCGGCGCGGGCTCGGAGGCCGCGGCCGGTTTGAGGCGCCGCGCATCCCCATGCTAAGGTGCGCCGCGATGACGCAACCATTCACGAATTCTCTGGCGGGCATGACGGCGCTGATCACCGGTGCGACTTCCGGCATCGGCCGGGCAATCGCCGAGCATTTCGCCGACTTGGGCGCGCGCTTGATGCTGACAGGCCGCAACGAGGCGGCGGGCAACGAGTTGGCATCGCGGCTCGGCGCCGGCTTTCTAGCCGGTGATATCACCGATCCCGGTTTTCCCGATCGGCTGGTCGCGCACACGCTCTCGGCCTTCGGCCGCCTCGATATCTTGGTGAACAATGCCGGCATCGCCCATCGAGGCACCCTTCTGGACACCGACGATGCGGCGTGGGTGCGAGTGATGGACACGAATGTGACCGCGCTGATGCGGTGCTCGCGCGCTGCCTTGCGGCACATGGTCGGTGCGGGGAAGGGTAATATCGTCAATATCGCCTCGGACTTCGCCGTCGTCGCCGGTACTCGCGCAGCCGTTTATTGCGCTTCGAAGGGAGCGGTACTGCAGCTCACTCGCGCGATGGCGTTGGATCATGGGCCGCAGGGCATCAGAATCAATGCGGTGTGCCCCGGGGATGTCGAAACCCCGATGTTGCTGGAAGAAATTCATTCCTCGGGCGAGACGTCCGCCGCGGGCCTGGCGCGCAAGGGAGCCGCCTTTGCGCTAGGGCGCGTCGGGCAGCCGCCCGAGGTTGCTGCGGTGGTCGGTTTCCTCGCGTCGGATGCCGCGAGCTACGTGACGGGCGCAGCATGGCTGGTCGACGGCGGCAATACCGCCGCCTAGGACATTTTAATGCGAGGGTTTCCATGCTGAAAGCGACTTCCGTGGTGCAGGTCAAAAGCGAACGCGTGCTCGTCACCGAATGGCGCTTCGCACCCGGCGCGCAAACCGGGCACCATGTCCACGCGCACGACTATGTGGTGGTACCGCTCACGAACGGCAGGCTGCGGCTCGAGGAGCCCGGTGGTACCCGCGAAGTGCAGCTGGCGGCGGGGGCCTCTTACGCCCGCCCGGCGGGCGTTTCGCACAACGTCGTCAATCCGAACGAGCACGAGTTTCGCTTCGTCGAAATCGAACTGCTGTAACCGGCTGCCAATGAATCGCTGGCGCCTCTTGATCGATCCGCTCAAAGGGCGGACATCAATCGGCAAGGTTATATGGGTGTACGGAGTCCTCGGCTCCCTTGCATACAGCTTGCTGGGTCTGTTGTTCGATGCGGCCGACGAGAGCTCCATGCGCATCTACACCATCGGCGGATTGTTATTCAGCCTCTACGTGACGGTCGCCACCTATCAATGCGCCCGCAACTGCAAGACTGCCTTTGGACGCGGACTGGTGCGCGTCTGCGCGGTGCTGACGCTCCTGCTATTGCCCTTGCTCGCGTACCTGGAGTTGAACGGGGCGCTCGGTCTTACCGGCCTTCGCGGGTTGGAATGAGCGCCATGCCCGGGCTCGAACGAGAAGACGCTACGGATACTTGTTCTGCACGGTATCCCGCACGAGGTGCGTGTCGTACACCAGCACAATGGACGAGATTCGTCCCGTGTCCAAGTCGAAGTTGAATACGTCCGCGCATTCGAAGGAGACCCGCGAACCGTCCTTCAGCCGCCAGTCGTAAAGGTAGTACGCCACGGCGCGCATATGCCCTTCGGCGCTCACCAGCACGTCGTGCACCGTCAGTTCGCTGCGGCCGGACGCCTCGGCGACTTTGTTCACGTAATCGCGCACCGGTATCCGGCCGAGAAAGGGGGATTGAACCCAGCCCGTGGGCGTGAATAGTGCGGCGGCCCTGTCGGCGTCGCCGGCTTCGAGAGCCTTGAGATACTTGCGGACCGCGTGTTGCATCTGCCTCTCCTTCGCGAAGTGTACAGCGCACGAGCTAGACCTCATCTCACGGCGCCATGGTAGCGCAAATTACGGGCATGGGCTCAATCTCCGATGGCGCAAAAGGCCCGACGGTGCGAATATTTGCCGGAATTTTGCAATCGGCTGCGGCTTGCTCCGGTCTTATCCCTCGTTATGCCCGAAAAGCGCGGGCTTGGACGACAAAAAGGGAGCGTCTATGAAAATTCTGGTTCGCTGGCTGATCGACTGGCCCGAGGGCATTGCTCGCCATCTCGTATGGCTGGCGCCGCTGTTCGCCCGAATCACCGTGGGGTGGGTTTTCCTTTGGAGCGGTTGGGGGAAACTCAACAACTTGCCCGAGGTGACCGAGAACTTCATCGGCTGGGGCATCCCATTTCCCCACCTGCTGACCCCGTTCGTCGCGGGTGTCGAGTTCTTCGGTGGTCTGTTTCTGCTGCTCGGCGTGCTCACCCGCATCTCGGCGGGCGCTCTCGGCATTACCATGATCGTCGCCATCAAAAGCGCCAAATGGGCCGACGTGGATTCCCTGGAAACGCTGCTGGGGTTCGACGAGTTCGAGTATCTGGCGCTATTCCTATGGCTCGCCGTGGCGGGTCCCGGGCCGTTGTCTCTCGATCGCCTGTTGCAGCGTTTCTGGGGGCGCCGGGTTCCGAAATAGGCGCGAATTCGAGGTCCCTCGAGCGCCGGCGGCTGATTCACGCGCGTTTCGCCGTGCGCGCGGCTTCCAGCGGCACGATCGCGCAGCGCTGCTGTCTACCTCTCATGACGAATGTGGCAACGGCGACTTTGCCGGTGAACCCGAGCGCCTCGCCAAGCAGTGAGTACGCTTCCGTAAATCAGGCCGAAAGAGGTGGCGCCGCGCCAGGTAGACCGTTGCATGACAGGCTCCGTTCGTTAAAGCCGCATCATGCAACGGATTCTCGCCCACGGGGCGGCGTAAAATCCCGACTACCTCGAATATGCGTAAATCTCCTCGACGTGCGCGGCGACCCAAGCCGCGCAGAAAATCCGGCCGAGCTTCCCGCCTCGTCGCATTGCTGCGCAGGCTGCGAATTCCCAAGGGCATCGGGCGCGCCTTCAAACATGCGCCGGGGTTCGTACAGGGCGCCGTGGTCATCGCCTTCCTGGTGCTGCTGTGGCTCGTCGTGAACGGTCTCTACCAAGTGATTCGCAAGCCCTCCGAGCTTTTCTTTCCCGTCAGCGGCACGCTCAACAAGACGCCGTCGGAGACCTGGCGCGATTACGCTCCCCTGTTCCGCCGATTCTCGACCGATACCGTGACACCGGAGCTTCTGGCCGCGCTCGCGCAGGTGGAAGGGTCGGGCAACCCGGTGGCACGAACCTACTGGCGCTGGTCGTTCACGCCCCGGCCGTTCGAGGTGTACCGCCCGGCATCGAGCTCGGTGGGCATGTATCAGATCACGGACGGAACTTTCGCCGTGGCAAAGCGCTATTGCATCCGCGGCCATGCGGTCGTCGAGGACGGTCCCTGGAACGACTGGCGATCGTGCTGGTTCAACAGTCTCTATACCAGAGTGATTCCATCGCATGCCGTCGAGCTCACGGCCGCCTATCTGGATCGCAGCATCGCCGCAATTCTCGCACTCCATCCCACGCGATCGGCAACGCTCGAGCGGGAGCAGCAGCTCGCCGCACTGATCCATCTCTGCGGCGCGGGGGCGGGCGACTCCTACGTGCGGCACGGCATGCGCTTGGCCGATGGCCAGCGCTGCGGGGATCACGATGCGCGGGAGTATCTCTCCCGCGTCGATCAGACCAGGAGGGTGTTCCAGGCGCTCGAGAAGGAAGCGCGTCATTAAACCAGGTACTCTTATGCGGCAAACGATGAAGATTTCGGCAGGCGGTGCAGGCGGAATGAGGTGGCGCGGAACCGGCTGGGTGCTGGTTGCGGCGCTGGGATTGGCGGCGTGTGTGCCGACGCGCCCCATGGCCGGCGCTTCGGGCAGTGGGGCAGCCGAGCAGCAGAAGCTCCCCGCAAAGGCCCCCACCGACATCAATGGCCTCGTGGCGGCGGTGCAGGTCGCCGCGCGGCGCGGCGACAAGGCGACCGTGGTCGAGACGCTGACGTTGCTGGCCGAGCGCTGGCCCGAACGGGTCGCAGGTTTCAACGTCGATTTCATCGAGAGCGCCGTGGATGATGCTCGCAGAATGCCGGCCCGTGAGAGGTTTCCATTCCTGCGCGCGCTGTACGCGGCTCACTGGAAGCTCCAAGGAGGCATCGAACCGAGCGCCGCTTGGCGCGACTTGACCCTGCTGATGCTCGACCACGACCAGCGCGCCCAGGCACTCGAGGTCGCCTCGCATGTCACGGATCCGTACATCCTGATCGCGATGCGCGCCGACCGGCGCTTCGATTCACTGGTTGCGGTCAACACGGCGGAGTTTGATGTCGATGCGGCGGCGGAACGAGAATTCCAGGATTTGGAGGCCGCCTCCGACCGCCTGCCCCACTCTCTGGTCGTGCAGGTACTGGTGCTCGGTGCCTTGATGCATCAGCAGCATTACGCCGCGATGCTCGCCGCCGCCGATTCGGTGTTGACCGCGATCCGCTCGACGAATTTCCCCGAACGGTTGTACGACGATCTGGCGGACCAGGAGCCGTGGTTTCTCGAGTACCGAGCCGTCGCGCTCTATCGAGTCGGACGCTGGGATGAGGCCGTTTCGCAGATGAGCGACGCCGCCGCGCTTTTCGAGAATCATGCGGATAATGTCAGCCAACGGATCGATCTCGGCGAGCTCGATTGCGAGCTCGGCCGCCCCAAGGAGGCGCTCGCGGCGATCGCCGACATCACCGCGCCGGCGAGTCCGTTCGGAGCGATGCAGATCGAGAAGGTGCGGCTGCAGGCGGCCGTTCAGCTCGGAGATGCCGGCCAAGTGAAGCGCTCCCTGGAGTACTTGCGCACGCATCGCGCGGATTCTCCCGGGACTTACGAGGATGCGCTGATCGCGGCGAACGACCTCGATCGTGCCGCTCGTGTGCTGGTGCATCGTTTGGCCGACGCCAACGAGCGCCAGGCTGCGCTCGCGAGCGTGCAGGAATACGCGCCGGAACCGGAAGGCCCGGTGGCCGCCACCCTCGACGCACGCCTTCGTGCGGTGATCGCCCGCCAGGAGGTACAACGCGCGATCAATCGGGTTGGACGCGTGGAGCGCTACGACCTCGAGGCGGATTACGAGTGAGCCGCGCCTGGCGCAGCGCGCTCCTCCTCACCCTCGCGCTGGTGCCGTGGGAAGGAGGGAGCGGTGCGCCGGCGCATGCCGCGCCGTGTCCCGCGGCGACCGCCGATTCGCTCGAGATCCGAGGTTCCACCGTGTGCGTGATCATGGGCGCTGCGGCTCCCGCACGCCGCGAGATTCTGCGCACCTGGGTCGAGCGGTCGGCCCGCATCGTGGCGCAGTATTACGGGCGCTTTCCCGCCCGCCTCGTGCGGGTTGATCTCGACGAGACGGAGGGCGAGGGGGTGGGCGGAGGCCATACCAGCAACGACGACGGCCTGCGCATTCGGGTGAGGGTGGGAAGGGACGCCACCGCCGAGCGATTGGCGAACGATTGGGTGCTGGTGCACGAGATGGTGCACCTGGCGCTTCCAGAGGTCGGCGACGCGCATAACTGGCTCGCCGAAGGGCTCGCGGTCTATGTCGAAGGGGTGGCGCGCGCCCAGTTCGGCAACCGTGAGGTGGCCGATGTCTGGTCGGAAGATCGGCGCTCCATGCCCATGGGGCTGCCGCGCGAGGGTGAAGGCGGCATGGATCAGACGCGGACTTGGGCGCGAACGTACTGGGGCGGTGCGCTTTTTTGTCTGGAAGCCGACGTGACCATCCGGGAGAAAACGCACAATCGCCTGGGGTTGCAGGCGGCATTACGCGCGATCTTGAACAAGACCGGCGGCTACTCGTCGGAGCGCGAGATATCGGCGGTGTTGAGAATCGGCGATGAGGCTACCGGCACTCGCGTGCTCGAGGAGCTATACGATGAATACCGGCAGACGCCTCGTGCGCCGGACCTGAATCGCCTATGGGCTGAGCTCGGCGTGCCGGAGGACCCCACAACTCAGCCATTCGACGATCATGCGCCGCTCGCGGCGATACGCAGCGCCATCACCGCCGCGCCATCTGCGGCCGAGGCCGATAGGTTCGACGATGGGTCGTGACCGCGCTTCGGACCCGCTCCTGAAAATAGGCGACGGATTGTTCGTGCCGGGGGCTCAGGGGACCCGGGGTGTAGGCCCCGGAGGCATAGTTGTTCTGCGTGTGCTCGCAGATGCCGAAATCCTCGCGCACGATGCCGCAATTGATCTCGATGGTGTTGCGGCGCGATGCCTCGGTCTCGGCCGATAGATCGGCAAAGTAGAAATCATATATGAGATCGGTCGAGCCGACCGCCGTCGGGTTGATGCGGCTCGTGTTCATGCCGCCCGGGAACACCGACAGCGTCCAGTTCGGCCACATCCACAGCCATTTGCCGCCGTAGATGGAGCCATTTTTCTGCGGAGCCGTCATGCGTACCATGCCCTTGAGCGCAACGCTCTCGAAATTTGCGAAATCGATGACCTTCATGAAGCTCGGATGGATGCCGGGGATGTGGTAGCCCTCCACGAAATTATCCGTGTAGGTCTTCCAGTTGCTTCGCATGGTGAAGCGCCGCTCCTCGACGGGAAGGAAAGTCTCGATCGGATAATCCGCCAACTCTCCCGGCAGATCGCCGAGCTGATCGATCAAGGCGGCCTCGGGCTCGATGGCGATGAACAGCAGTCCGCGCCATTCGGCCAGATGCGCCTTCTCGAGGGGCCAGTCCGCGACGTTGAAGCAGGGATCCTCTCCGAACCACGGGGCCTGGCGCAAAGCTCCATTTTGCTCGTAGACCCATTGATGATACGGACAGCGCAGCAGCGGCGTCTTTCCCTGGCCGTCGGGCAAGAGCCGCGCGCCGCGGTGCCGACACACGTTGTGGAACGCTCTCAAGACCCCGTCCCCGCCGCGCATCGCGAACAGCTTCCAGCCCGCGACATCGACCGCGAGATAATCTCCGGGCTCGCCGAGCCGAGACACGGGTCCGAGCATCTGCCACTGACGGCGAAAGATGGATTGCCGTTCTGCCTCGAAAATGCCGGAGTCGACGTAGTAGTGCGTGTCGAGATTCGTCAGCAGCGCCGCCATGCGGGCGATCATATCAGGCGGTGATATCATGGACGAGGAGTCGAGAGAGTTCATGTGCCTGATCCTGCTGCTCTGGCGCGTTCGCCCAGAATATCCATGCGTGCTCGCGGCCAACCGCGATGAGTTTCACGATCGCCCGAGTGCGAGCGCCGCTTGGTGGCCCGGGCGCGCGGGAATTCTGGCGGGCAAGGATCTGAAGGCGGGCGGCACCTGGCTCGGCGTGGGCCGCGATGGGCGCTTCGCCGCATTGACCAATTTCAGGGACGGTACCTCCTCCGTCCGCGCCGGGGCTCCGAGCCGCGGCCGGCTGGTGACGGATGTGCTCGAGTCCGGGGACCCGGTTGCCGGCAGCTTGGATCGGCTGCGCACCGTCGGGTCCCACTATGGCCCGTTCAACATGATTTTCAGCGACGGCGAGCGCCTCGGCGTCTATGAGAGCGTCAGCGGCCACGGGCGCGAATTGGAGCCGGGAGTCTTCGGTCTGTCGAACCATCTGCTCGACACTCCATGGCCCAAGGTCAGGAACGCCAAATCGAGACTCGCGTCGGCACTCACCGACTTGCGCGACGAATCCAGCATTTTGCGCCTGTTGCGCGACGACCGTCCGGCTGACGACCATGAACTGCCTCGAACCGGTGTTCGGCTGGAATGGGAGCGGCTTTTATCGAGCGCCTTCATTCGGGGCGACGGCTACGGCACTCGATGCAGCACCGTATTTCGAATCGACCGGAGCGGCGGCGCACAGTTCGACGAATGGACTTGGGGTCCTTCCGGAGCCGAGGAGGGCCGTAAGAGCTTTCGCTTCGAGGTGCGCGCGAACCCATGAGTAGCGGAGCGAAAACGCGGTCAATCGGCGCGCGTGTGCGAGCCGCCGCCGTCGCGGGCGCTGCCGTCACGGGAATGCTGAGCATGAGCGGCTGTATCTCCTCCCGTGATCTTAGATCGCATGAGCTGATCGGCGGCGCCCGGCCGCCCATCTCGCCCGAGGCGGTGAAGCTTTACCTGGAGACGCCGTCGCGCCGCTACGAACAGATCGCCGTACTTTACTCCTCGAGCCGGCGATCCTGGTCGTTCAACTCGCAAACGAAGGCGGATGTCGTGATAAGGCGCCTCAAGGAAGAGGCGGCATCGCTCGGCGCCAACGGCGTCCTGCTGGACGAAATTTCCGACCGGGCCGGTATCGCCGTCGGCACCGACGTGGGCGCGAACTACATGGGTCCCCGGGGCACCGCCGACCTTGGGATCGGCGTCTCGGGGCTGACGTTCCAGCGCTATGGGCGCGGCATCGCCATCTACCTTCCGCCGTGAGACGGACTCACCGCTGAGCGGGGGCGGGGAAGTCGCGCGCCGCCGCGACCAGCCAGTCGCGAAAGTGCGTCACCTTGGGCAACGTCAGGTAATTGCGCGGGCACACGAAGTAATAGGCTGACCCGTGGGGCAGCGCCTCCTTGCTCGCCAATTTCAACGTGCCTTTCTGCAACGACCGGGCCACGAGAGTCCAGCGTGCGAGTGCGAAGCCGAGTCCTTCCTCCGCCGCGACCAACAATCCCGCGGTATCGTCGATGGTTGGCGGCCGCAATTGCCAGGCGATTTCATCCCCGGTCTTTTGCCATATGCGCCAAGGCGGCTCGTCGCCTTCGAGCAGGGGATAGCGGGTCAAGTCCGCGCCGCGCTCGATCATGCCGTGCTGCTTGATGAGTTGCGGCGCCGCCACGGGGACGATCCAATCGTCGAGCAGCTTTTCGCTGTGCAGATTCGGATAGTTGCCGCGTCCGAAGCGAATGCCGACGTGGACGGAGGTGCGCGAGAAATCGACGAGCTCCGAGGAGGTATGAAAGCGCAGCTCGATGTCGGGGTGCTTGCGGCGAAAGGAACGGATGCGGGGCACCAGCCAGATCTGCAGGAACGAGGTCAGCAAACTGATCTGCAGCGGACCGGATCGGCCGTGTTGCTTGAGCAGGTGCACGGCCGACTCGAGGGTGTCGAGGCCTGCGCGCACCGCAGGCAACAATTCGACACCTTCCTCGGTGATTTCCACCCGGCGCCCGTTGCGGCGAAAGAGCGGCACCTGCACATAAGCCTCGAGGCTCTTGATCTGCTGGCTGACTGCCGCGGGCGTCACGTTGAGCGCCTCGGCGGCCGCGGAGAAATTCAAATGCGCGGCCACGGCCTCGAACACGCGCAGCGCGCCGAGCGGCATCCGATCGTACGCGGCGGGCATTCTAAGTATTCCTTAATGGATGATCAGACATTGCATTTGTTGCGCGAGCCGCGGTGTTGCACGCTGTTCCTCGTTCGATCAACCTTGCCGGAGTATCCGTCATGAACGCCATTCCAGTCCTCACGAAGCTCGCTCAGCTGCTCTTGGCCGTGTTACTGACCGCGGTTACCTTGGCCTTCACGGGCTTTTTGTTCGTCGCGTGACGCGGCATCCCCGTTCGCCGCCTGTCCCAACCGGCGCGTCAGGAATTCCACCGTCGCCTCGTCGACTCGTAACCAGGAAGCGTGGCGGAGGAAGCCATGAATCTCGTTGGGAATCACCAGTTCCTCGTACGGGATGTGATGCATCTCGAGGCGGCGAGCCAGATCGACCGTCTGCTCGAAGGGCACGTTTCGGTCGTCGTCGCCCTGAATGAGCAGCACCGGGGATCGCCAGGCGTCGATGCCGGCGTCGGGCGAGGATTCCCAAGCTACCTTCATGGCTTGCTCCCGGTCGCCCTTTTCATAGCGCCCGGCGCCCTTGCCCACCCAGGCATCGAGCAGCCGCGACCAATCGTGCACTCCGTGCAGGTCGACTCCCGCCCTGAACAGATCGGAATTGCGCGCGAGCGCCAGGCCGGTCAAATAGCCGCCATACGAGCCGCCCCAGATACCGAGGCGCGCGCCATCGACGTCGGAAAGTGTTTGCAGGTAATGCGCGCCCGCGACGATGTCCTGATATTCCGCAGCGCCCGCGAAACCGGCGTGATCGGGCTGGTGGAAGGCGCGGCCGTAGCCGATACCCAGCCGATAGTTGACCGAAAGAACCACGAAGCCATGTGCGGCGAGGTATTGGTTCACGGCATACGCGTTGGCGTAGTAGTCCATGTAATGCCAGCCGAGCAGCATCTGGCGAGGGGGGCCGCCGTGCACGAACAGGACCGCGGGCTTTGCGGCCGCCGGTTCGCCGCCGGTATCGAATAACTGGCCGTGCACGGGGATGCCGTCGGCGGATCGGAAGATGACGCGCTTGGGAGTGATCAGGCGGCCGAGCGGGAAATCCGCCGGCATGGCGCCGGTATCGAGCTCGCCGCGGTGCGCGCCGCCGACATCCACGAGCATCACCGACGGGGGATGTCGAGACCCCGCTGCGATATACGCCACCCGGTTGTCCGAGGCGCCGATGGGTGTCCAGTCGATGCTCTCGCCCGACGACAGCGCCACGGATGCCGCGCGATCGACGGGCACCCGGTATATGTGCCGCCGGTCGTCGTCGCCCGCGCTCTTTCCCGTGTTCGCATCGTAGATCACGAAGCGCCGGTCCCGGCTCATCGCGACGTGCTCGACCATGTATGCGCCGGGCGTGAGCAGCATCGGCTCGCCGCCGGCCGCGGGGACCGAATACAGGTGCGGCCAATCGTCCAGATATGCAAGAAACACGAGTCGATCCCCGGCAGCCCACTGCAGGTTGGCCTCTCCCGCCACGTCCGGGTAGGAGCCCGCCAGCGAGTCGGGACTCTGCCATACGCGCCGTGGCGCGCCGCCGTTCGACGGCGCTACCCAGAGGGACCACGGGTGCGGCACCTGCGTGAGTATCGGCTCGGGCGGCCCGCCGTCGCCCGGCTGACGCACGAACGCGAGGCGGGAGCCGTCGGGCGACCAGCGAGGTGAGGAGTCGAGGTTGGTCGAGGGCTCGAGATACGAAATCGGCGCGCTCTTCGAGCTGTAGATTCCGATGAACGAATGATCGCCGCGCTTCGATACGAAGGCGAGCCGGCTTCCGTCCGGCGACCAGCGCAGATCGCTGTCCTTGCCGCGATCGAAGAATAGACGCTCGGGTTTGCCCCCCTCGATGGGCGCGCTCCAGACGTGATCGTCCTGGGTGTAGGCGAGTTCGCCGCGTGAGGAGATGGCGGGCGCGTCGCCGTCGGCGATTTTCACCGGCTCGCCGCCGGCGAGCGGGGCGGCCCAGATGGCGACCTGCGGCTGGCGCGTCGCCGACGCAGGGTCGGGGGCGAGATTGCCTTCGGCGGGCCAGTTGGCGTCGTGGTCGCCGCCGAGCACGTACACCAACCGCGAGCCGTCGGGCGCAAAGGTCAGTTGCGTGATCTCCTGGCCGTCGTCCTCCCGATAATTCGTGATCCGGACGGGCTTGAATTCCGGACCCCGCGCAATCCAGATGTTACGCACGCCCTCGAAGGTGCGCACCCAGGCGATCACATCGGCGTTTTCCGCCGCAGCCAGTTCGGAGGCATCGGGGTAGTCGAGCGCTTGGCTCATGCTGAAATCGGCGGCGGGTGCCGCGTTCGACACGGAGAGCGCCGCCCAGCTCGCGGCCAGCAACATCGAGATCACGGAACGACGATTCTGCATGAGGCGAACCCAGCGCAGTATGATGAGACTTGATGACCGCGGCTCCTGCGGTCAGTATATCCGAGTTGTTTTGACTCGAAGGGGAGAACCGCCATGAAAGGCTTTGCGCGCTATTTGGTTTGGGTGCCGTTCCTGCTGGCGGCCGCCGCGGGCTCGGCAAGAGCCGATTCCTACAGCGATACGATCGCTCTTTTCAAGAACGCGGGCGACAGTGCACGGTACTTCTCCAAGAGCTACGGCTACGCCGTGTTCCCGACGATAGGCGAGGGCGGGTTCATTCTCGGCGCGGCGCACGGCAAGGGCCGCGTGTACGTGAACGGCGCCCTGGCGGGCGATACCAGCATGACTCAATTGAGCGCCGGCTTCCAAGCGGGCGGCAAGGCGTACAGCCAGATCATCTTCTTCGAGGACAAGCGCGCTCTCGATGAATTCGAGTCGGGCTCGTTTGAATTTTCAGCCGGAGCGAGTGCGATCGCGGTGACTGCGAGTGCGAACGCGAGCGCCGGCACGACGGGCGCGACGTCGGGAGCGAGCGGCGGGGAAAAGGACGCGACCACCAGCAGCGCGGGCTATCAGAAGGGGATGCTGGTCTTCACTATTGCGAAGGGCGGCCTCATGTATGCAGCCGCGATTGCCGGACAGAAATTCAGTTACACCCCGCGAGCCCAGCATTGACGGAGAAGGCCGAGGCCCGCCCGATGGGCCCCCGCGCGCCATTTGCCTGATTCGACTCTCGGCGATCGGGGACACCTGTCACGCCGTCCCCATGGTGCGTGCGATGCAGCGTGCCTGGCCCGGATGCCGCATCACCTGGATCATCGGCCGCATCGAGGCGAAGCTCATGTCGCTCTTGCCGGGGGTCGAATTCCTGACCGTCGACAAGCGTAGGCCGGTCGCCGAGTTCGCGCGATTGCGCAAAGAGCTGCGCGGGCGCGATTTCGACTTGCTGCTTCACATGCAAGTGAGCCTGCGTGCCAGCCTCTTGAGCACGCTGGTGCGAGCTCCGATCAAAGTTGGATTCGATCGCGCGAGGGCGCGCGAGCTTCAGTGGCTGTTCACCAATCGGCGGATCGCAGCCCGGCGCCGCGAACACGTACTCGACAGTTTTTGGGGATTCACCGAGGCGATCGGAATCGCGGAGCGCCGTGCGGAGTGGGGTCTGCCGCTGCCTCGCGAGGCGCTCGACTACGCGGCTCGGATCATACCCGACGCCCGGCCGACCCTGCTCATCAGCCCGTGCTCGAGTCACGTTCTGCGCAATTGGCGCGCCGAGTTCTACGCGCAGGTGGCCGACCACGCCGTGACTCGTTGGGGGATGCGCGTGGTCCTCTGCGGAGGGCCGAGCGACATCGAGCGCGACATGGGCGAGAGCATCCTGGCGCACGCTGCGCATCCGCCCGTGAATCAGATAGGCCGCGACACGCTGCCGCAAATGCTTGCGTTGCTCGGCGCCGCCACAGTGCTGCTGACGCCCGACTCGGGACCCGCCCACATGGCGGCGATGGTCGATACGCCGGTCATCGGCTTGTATGCGCCCACCAATCCGGCCCGAAGCGGACCGTATTTGAGCCTCCATTGGTGCGTGGATCGGTTCGCGGATGCCGCGCGCGCCTTCCTCGGACACGAGCCCGAGGAATTACCGTGGTGGACCAAGATCGAAAAGCCGGGAGTGATGGACCTGATTCGCCCGGAACAGGTGATCGAGCGTCTCGATCAATTCATGCAAGATCCGCAACGCGCCCGCCGGGCGCGGAACGGGTAACTCCCGCTCCGCGCCGGCACGCGCGCGAACAGTCTCGAAATCCTCAGAAGGGCAATCCGTGCGCCTGGCCGCCCATGCACATGAGCATCGGGAGCGACAGTATGACGTTGATGCGCGAGGCCCGGGCCGCCACCTTGCGTGCCGCCGCCTTCTCGTCGTCCGTGGCGGGCACCAGGCCGAGAATCTTCTTTTGATTCGGCCAGATGAACACCCAGACGTTGAAGAGCATGATCGTGCCGAGCCAGGCGCCGACACCGATGGTGCGGTAGCCGGGCTGCAACGTGAAGGCGTCCAAGATCGCGCCCGTGTTGCCGGCGCCGTAACCGCTCATCAAGTAAAGCGCACCGCTCAGCCAGGTCACCACGGCGGCCCATCGAAACCAAAGGAGCGCACGCGGTGCGATGTACTTCGAGATCCCCGCGCCGCCCGGGCCTCCCTTGTCCGCGGCCGCGGCCGCGAGTCCCGGCGTTTGCACGAAGTTGAAGTAATACAGGAGTCCGATCCAAGTGACTCCGGCGAGAATATGCAGCCATCGATCGATTAGGACCGGGTGAATCGCGACGGCGTTTCCGGCCCAAAGCGCGAGGCCGATCCCGACGAGGACAGCGAGCACCACACCCGTCGTGATGGCGCCCTTGATGGTGTTGAGTGGATGCATGTGATTGGCTCCCTTAGTTGTTGGTGTTGTAGACCGAGACGCCGCTATCCACGATTTTCCGCGGCGCCAAGTCGGCGCGAAATTGTACGGGATGTCTTGCCGTCCGTCATGGGCGGCGCGGACGGCTCTCCGAGCCGTCCGGCAGAGGCTCCACTTGGTCGAATTTGCTGTAGTCGATGTATAGCGATCCGTCGGGGCGCGCTTCCAGAATGTCCCGGTACGTCTGGTTCCAGCGGATTGCGTCGCTCGGATACTCGGCGCGGGCCGTGAGAATCTGACCGGTGGTCTCGTCGGTGCCGCTCAAGCTCAGGATGAAGATCGCCTTGGTCGCGGCGAGCGACTCGACGCTCTCGGAGCGCAACGGGCTGGCCTCATCGATGGCGTGCATGATGTTCCAGCCCAGCGAGAACACCGGGTGCTTGGAGCGCAGCAGCGGCAAATCGACGACGCGGCGGAGCCGATAGCCTTCCTGCGTCACCTCGTCGCGCATCATCCGAAGCAGGGCGGAGGCGTCCTGGACGACGTTCTGGCGCGCATTCGCGGCGCGGAACATCAATGTGTTCTTGCCGTCGATGGGTCTGACGACCGCAACCTTCGCGAACAGGAAACGCGCCCTGGGACGCGAGAAGCGGGCGAACATGAGGCCGGTGATGAGCGCGAGCATCATCAGGCCGACGAAGATCTCGATCATGGCGACCACGTGGCCGTAAAGAGTTTGCGGGTGCATGTCCCCGTAGCCGACCGTCGCCAGAGTTTCCACGCTGAAGAAAAACGCGCCTGGAAAGCCGGGCGGGTTCAAATTGGCGATGCAACCGGGCACGAGGTGGTAGAGCCAGCCGAAGAGCAGATCGAACACCAGGAAGAAGGCGGCGATCGTGGTGAACAGGCGCGGCCAGCTCACGGTCATAAAGTGGTGGTAGAGGTCCTGCAGCACTCCCTCCGGCAGGCCTGCCGTGATGATTTCGCGCGTGGCCACGCGGACGCGGCGGGTGGCGGGCGAACGTCTCAGTCGGGGTCGGGCCATGCGTTTCGATGTCGGGCGGTCGAATTCGGGCGGTTGATGGGGCATGCGGAGTTTATACTCCGTCGGACGCGACCGGCCGAGGATTCTCGTGAATTATAGAGCGTGGATGGCGTTTGCCGCCTTGAGTGTCATCTGGGGGTTCCCGTACTTTCTCATCAAGGTGGCCGTGACCGAGGTGCCGCCGCTGATGATTGCGTGGAGCCGCGTGACGCTGGCGGCCTGCATTTTGGTGCCGATCGCCTGGCGACGGGGCGCCTTGGTCTCGCTGAGCGGGCACACCGCTGCGCTCCTGGCTTTCGCGTTCGCGGAGTTCGTCATTCCCTTTGCGGCGATATCGATCGGCGAGCAATGGATCGGGTCCTCGGTCGCCGGCATCCTCATCGCGACGGTGCCGATGTGGGTGGTGCTGCTATCTCGCTCGTTCGGGGTGCACGAGCGCCTCGGCGCACGGCGGTTGATGGGATTGACGCTCGGCTTCGTGGGCGTGGTGACGCTGCTCGGATTCGGGACCATTGCCGGCGCCCGAGGTTGGGCCGGCATCGCGTGCATGCTGATCTCCGCTCTCGGCTATGCCGTGGGGCCGCTCGTGATCCAGCGCCACATGAAGGAGCTCGATGCGATCGGTCCCTTGGCCGTTTGCTTGTCGATTTCGAGCGCGGTGCTGATCGTTCCCGCGCTTCTGGCCATGCCCGTCAAGATGCCCTCGGCGACGGCGCTCGCATGCATCGCCGCGCTCGGCATCGGCTGCACGGCAATCGCCATGATGCTGATGTTCTACCTCGTCAACCATGCAGGCGCGTCCCGGGCGACTCTGATCACGTATCTGAATCCGGCGGTTGCATCGCTGCTCGGAGTCTTGCTGCTGGACGAGAGCCTGGGGGTGAGCGGTCTGCTGGCGTTCGGTCTCATTCTGCTCGGATCCTGGCTGGCGACCCGCCGAGCGGAGCCAAAGCTCGTCGAACTGGCGGCGGAGCGGTAAGCTCCCGATACGCCATGCTCATCGTCTATTCGCCGCATCAGCGGGAACACTACCCCGATACCTTCCCAGCCGCGCAGGCACGCGGCGAGACCGGCTGAGCCGTGCCGCCCGGAGCGATCCAATACCCGCTGTACGCGGCGGGTATCACCACCCGCGTGGTTCAATGGGGCGATTCGGGACCGCCTGTCTTCTTCCTGCACGGCCTCGGATCCCATGCGGAAGTTTGGTCGGCAGTGGCTCCCGCGCTGGCCGCGGAGGGCCGTCGCTGTCTCGCGCTCGATTTGCCGGGTCACGGGCTGTCGAGCAAAGGGGGCGAGTTCTCCTACGATCTCGACGCTCACGTCACCTGGCTCGAGACGGCGGCCGACGCGCTCGGCGAGCCTGAGTTTCACCTGGTAGCCTCCTCATTGGGAGGTCTTTGGGCCGCAGGTTTCGCCGCGCGCTTTCCCCGGCGAATCACGAGCCTCACCCTCTTGGGCGCCGTCGGATTGCAGCCGCTCGCGCCCGAGCGCCGCGGCTGGACGGCCGACTATCTGCGCCGGATGGACCAAAGCTCGATCGCGGAGCGCTTGCACCGCGCCGTGGCGGATCCCGCCGTGATCGATGCGTCGTTCATTGAAGAAACCTACCGCATGAATAATTCGGCGGGCGCGGCGGAGGCGTTCGCGCGCATCGGGCGCTATTACCTCGAGCATCTCAATGACGATGTTCAACTCGACCGGCTGGCCGAGGCGGGCCTCGGCCGCCGGCTTCTGCTGCTCTGGGGCAAAGACGATGCGACCGTCGCGTATTCGGGAGCGGTCGAGGCGGCCCGGCGCCTGGCGGAATGCACATTGTTCGCGCTGGAAGGCACGCGCCACGTTCCGCATCTAGAGCGCCCCGCCGCCGTGATATGGGCGTTGTCTCGGCATCTGCGTCTCGAGCGGCTGCCGGTGGGCCGCCGCGAGGGCGGCGATATTTCGCGCGGCGGAGAATTCAAGGGAGTCTCGTGATCATGTTCTATCATTTCGATCGTCCCGACCCGCGGGTGTCGCCGAGCCCCTTCAAGGCGTGCATCGTGCCGCGTCCCATCGGCTGGATCTCGACGCTGAATGCTGCCGGAGTGCCGAACCTGGCGCCTTTCGGCTAATCTTGCGACCTGGCCGTTGCGCCAGGCAGTGAACCAGTCGAGCGCCGAGGTGAGCCGCGCTATCGATGAATTCGAACTCGCGGGGCTGACGCCGGCGCCTTCGCTTCGCGTCCGTCCGGCGCGGGTATCCGAATCCCCGGTCAGTCTCGAGTGCGTGGTGAGCGACATCTACGAGTTGCCGTTCGACGAATCGGCGGAGCTCGGGTGGATGGTGATGGGTCGAGTGCTCGGTATTCATATCGCCGACGAGGTCCTGGTCGACGGCCGGGTATCGATCGCGAAGCTCCATCCGATCGCGCGCCTGGGGTATCGCGAGTTCGCGGCGGTGGAGCGGGTGTTCACCATGGCCCGTCCGCGGACCTAGCGCGTCTATCGAACGATCGAGTCGATCCACGCCCCCAGCGCATCGGCGATTTGTCGCAGAACCTCAGCGTCGGTTCTGCCCGAGCGTGCAAGCACGTGAAACGCATGATCGGCCCCGTCGATCGGGATGAGGCTGGCGCGGTTCCCCAAGCGCTCGACCGTCAGCCGGGTGAGCTGCATATCCGCGAGGGCATCGCGCGTCCCCTGCAGAAACAGCATCGGGAGGTGCACCTCGCACAGATGGTCCGCCCGCGCGAGGGATGGCTTTTTGGGAGGATGCAGCGGAAATCCCAGGAAGGCGATTCCGCGGACCCCGGGCAAAGGCTCGGCGGCCTGTGCCTGCGAGGTCATTCGGCCACCGAAGGATTTGCCGCCCGCAATCAGCGGAAGGGCGGGCTGCAGCTTGCCGGCCCACGCGACCGCCGCCCTGACCGTCGCGTGGCAGAGCGCCGGCGGGTCGGGACGTCCGCCATTCTCTTCCATGTAAGGAAATTGATAGCGCAAGCTCGCGATCCCGCGCTCGGCCAAGGCGGCCGATGCCTGGGAGAGGAACGCGTGCCGCATCCCTGCACCCGCCCCGTGCGCCATGACGAAGAGCGCACGCGCATTCGCGGGGCGCTCCAGAAGCCCCGAGACCCGGAACCCGTTTTCCAGGTGCAGATCGTCGACGGGTTGGGGCGCTGCCGAATCCACCGCTCCATTATGCAATGAAGCGACATGGATATCGCGACCCCGCTGCGCCGGGCGGCATGAGCACCGGAGCCTTCAGTGTTTCGATTTCATTTGCTCGGTGTTCGAGTCGTCATTCCTGGCGTGCGACCCGGCTTGCTGCTCGGCTTGCTCGAGGGCCGCTTCTTCGCCGGGCTTGACGCGGGGCCCCTCCTTGATCTTCCGCTTCCCCTGTTTGGAGGCCACGAAGTCGCGCTCTGCCTTGTTGAATTCGGCCGCTGCCTCGGGATTGCCTTCGCCGTGATTGACCGGTGTCTTTTCCATTGTCTGCGCTCCTCGTCCTATGGGTCCATATCCCCCCGATGCGTCGGGGCCGCTCGTGAGGCGTTGAACATAAGCTTCGGGCTTGCGGAGCGATTATTCGAGTCGCGCGCGGAGGCGAGTGCTGTAGGCGCTGTCCGACCTCGGGAGGATGAAGGCCGGTTGACATAAACCCAATTCACCATTTATGTCGCGACTCAGAGACGCTGGTCACAGTTTCCTTTGACGTGGTTCGCCAATATCGCCGCCAACACTGAAGCTACTTCACGGAAATGCACTGATGGCTACACCGATCAATGGTCCGTTGACCAATGAGATTTGGCATCTGAGCATCGACGATCTGCTCGAGCCGACGGATCAACCGCCCCGCCTGGGCGGATCCGGGCCCTTCGTGATCAATCTCAGTGCGTCAAGCGCCCCCGTCAGCCCACCCGCCAAGCTATTCACGGCCGCCATCGGCGCGCATGTGTACCAGATTCAACGCGTGGAGGATCGGCGGCCGCGTTATCGGCTGCGGCTTGGGCCTTTTGCGACGGAGGATCAGGCCGACGCGATGCTCGCGATCGTGCGCGATGTCTATCCCAGCGCGTTGACGGCAACGGCCGAATCCGACGATCTGCGCGCGATCGCGGTGCTAAAACCCAAGTCGGAGGGCGCACCGCCCGCCGCTGCGCCTGCTTCCCGCCCGTCACCGGGGTCCGCGATGACGTCGATTCCCGTTCTCTCGGACTCCGTTGAAATGGTACGGCGGCCGGCTCCGACATCCGCTATGGCACCGCCGGTTGCGCCGCGCGCAGCGGTGGCACCCGCCGCAGCGGTTGCGCCGCGCGCCGTGGTGGCGCCGTCCGCGGCGGCTGCGCCGCGCGTCGTGGTGGCGCCGTCCGCGGCGGCTGCGCCGCGCCCCGCAGTTGCGCCGCGCCCCGCAGTGGCGCCGCGCCCTACGGCTCCGGCGGTGCAAGCGGCGGTTGCGTTGCGCCGCGCCGACTTACCGACTGCGCCGCGGCCCAGTGTCGAGTCGACGCAAACGCTGCGCGCCTTGACGGCTTCGGAACTGCAGGACTCCGGCGCGCGCTGGTACGCCATTCAGTTGTCGCTCTCCGGCGAGTGCTTCGATCCCGAGAGCTTGCCGAATCTGGATATTTTCAACGAGTATCCTCTGTACTCCGTGGCGGGCATCGATCAGGGGCGCATCATGCACGCGCTGCGGCTCGGCTTTTTTGCCGATGAAGGAGCCGCCGCGGCGGTGGCTCACTATCTTGGCGCCTTCTACGAAAAGCCGACGGTAAAGCGGATCAGCGTCGCGGAGCGCGAGCGGTTCAAGGATCAGCGGGTGGAAGCGCGCAAGGATATCGGTGCGACCGGCAAACATGCGGTGATCGAGATCACCGGCGAGCGGCACATACGGGAAAATCGCCTGCGCATCGCGACGGTGACGCCGTTGGCCCCCGCCGCGGCCGGTTCAGGTCGTATAAGCCGCGATTAGCGCCCGCGCCGCGTTCGCGGCGCCTTGAACGGGGCCATCCTGCCCGAGCGTGAGGCGCGACAGGTAGCTGCCCTCCCAGAGCAGCATCAGCGAGTCGCCGAGCGCCGCGGCATCGCGCGCCCTCATCTCACTCGCGAGTTCGCGAAACCGCCGGCGCAGTTCCGACTTGTATTTGGCGATCACCGGGCGGGCAGGGTGGCTCTCCTCCGTGATCTCCACGGCCGCATTGGCGAGCGGGCACCCGCGCGAGTCGTCCTTGCAGGCGCTCGTGACCAGCATATCGAACAGCGCTTCGACCTGGCCACGGGGATCCCCGGCATGCGCCTCGGCCGCCTCGTCCCAGCATGACCAGGCATCGCGTTCCTCCTCGCGCAGATACTCCGCCACCAGGTCATCCTTCGACGCGAAGCTGCGGTAGAAGCTCATTTTGTTGGTGCCGGCTTCGTTGGCGATGGTATCCACGCCGACGGCCCGAATGCCGCGCTGGTAGAAGAGCTCGGTGGCGCTGCGCATGATGCGATCGCGCACCCGCGTCTTCGCAACTATGGGAATAGCGTCCGTCGGTTCAGAGTCTGGCGACTTTTTGGATCGAGCCATCACGATCTCCGCTTGACAGGTGAGTTACCGGTCACTAACGTACCCAGCAAGTGACTGACCGGTAACGTACGAACATAGAGTCGGCGCGTTGCCGCCGTAAGTCAAGTCCCCCTCAGGAACTTGGCCACGGCTAGGGGAGGCGCGCAGCGCCGTCGGGATCATTCCGGCGGAGTTTCGGTTTTTCGCTCGGAGTTATCGATGCTCGATCAAATCATGGGTCGCCGGGTGGGCGTGATGTCGGTGATGGCCATCACTGCGATGGTGGCGTTTCTGGTCCTATCAGGCTTCGGCCATTCCAAGCCGAAACCCCCTTCACAGTCGGCCGCGACGGCGCCCGAGATCACCGTGGCCCAAGTCATTCACCGCCCGTTGCGCGAGTGGCAGGAATTCAGCGGCCGTCTGCAGGCCGTGAACACCGTCGAGGTCCGGCCGCGTGTGAGCGGTTATGTCGACCGCGTCGCCTTCGAGGATGGAGCGCGAGTCAAAAAAGGCCAACTGCTGTTCCAAATCGATCCGCGTCCATTCCAGGCCGAGGTGGATCGGTTGCTCGCGGAGCGAAGCCGGAGCCTCTCGGATTTGGAGCTCGCGCAAGCGAACCGGGCCCGCGCCGAGCGGCTGATCGGTGCGCACGCCATCTCGCGCGAGGAGTACGAGCGTGAGGTTGCCGCCGTATCCTCCGCGCAAGGCGCCTTGGGATCGATCGATGCGTCGTTGCAGGAAGCCCGCCTCAACCGCGAATTCACCGAGGTGAGGGCGCCCATCGACGGGCACCTGTCGCGCGCGATCGTGACCGCGGGCAATCTGGTCACGAGCTCGAGCCTCCTGACGACCCTGGTGTCCGATGATCCGGTGTACGTCTATTTCGATGCGGACGAGCAAACCTATCTCCGCTATACCAAGGCCGCGCACGGGAGGGGCAGCGCCGGCGTCCCTCCCGCATCCGTGTACATCGGCTTGATCGACGAGGAGGGCTATCCGCATGCCGGCAAGCTCGACTTCATCGACAATCAGGTCGACCCCGCGGCCGGAACGATACGTGCGCGTGCCGCCCTCGCGAATCCCGACGGCCGCTACACGCCCGGATTGTTCGCGCGCGTCCGGTTGGTGGGCGGCGAGGACCGCGACAGCGTGCTCATCGAGGACCGAGCCGTGGGCACGGATCTCTCAAAGAAGTTCGTGCTGACGCTCGGGGCGGATAACCGCGTCGAATATCGCCTGATTCAGCTCGGCCCCGAGATCGACGGGTTGCGCGTCGTGGAGCAGGGTCTCAAGCCCGGCGAGATCGTCGTGGTCAACGGGATGCAGCACGTGAGGCCCGGCCAGACCGTCGCGCCGGCGCGCGTATCGATGGGCGAGGAGCGCGCAGGCCTCTTGCAGGTGGCCGATCAACCACCGGGCGCGCAAGCGCAGTTGCGTCTCGCCGCCGCAGCCTCGCGCTGAGATTTGCATGAAGCTGTCGCAATTCTTCATCAGCCGCCCGATTTTCGCGGGCGTGCTCTCGGCGCTGATTTTTCTCGCGGGCCTGATCGCGCTGCCGCGGCTCCCGATCAGCGAGTATCCGGAAGTCGTGCCGCCGACGGTGGTGGTGAAGGCCACCTATCCCGGCGCCAACCCCAAGGTCATCGCGGAGACGGTCGCAAGCCCGCTCGAGCAGTCCATCAACGGTGTCGAGGGCATGCTCTATCAATCCTCGCAGGCGACCGCGGACGGCGTGATGACCTTGACCATTACCTTCGCGCTCGGCACCGACGTCGACAAGGCGCAGGTGCAGGTGCAGAACCGGGTCTCTCAGGCGCTGCCCAAGCTCCCGGACGTGGTGCAGCGGCTGGGGGTGATCACGAACAAGGCGTCTCCCGATCTCACCATGGTGGTGCATCTGGTCTCTCCGGATAACCGCTACGACACGCTGTACCTGTCGAATTACGCGCTCCTGCGCGTGAAGGACGAACTCGCCCGGCTCGACGGCGTCGGCGACGTCCAGGTGTTCGGCGCCGGTCAATTCTCGATGCGGGTATGGCTCGATCCGGAGAAGGTGGCGAGCCGGGGATTGACGGCGGACGACATCGTCAAATCCATCCGCGAGCAAAACATTCAGGTGGCCGCGGGCCAGCTCGGAGCGCCGCCTCTGCCGTCCGCGACCGAGTTTCAAGTGGCGATCAACGCCAAAGGACGGCTCACGTCCGAAGATGATTTCCGCAACATCGTGGTGCGGACCGGCGCGGCCGGACAGGTCACCCGCTTGAAGGACGTGGCTCGAGTCGAGCTCGGCGCCGATACCTATGCGCTGCGCGCGCTGCTCGACAATCAGGCGGCGGCGGCAATTCCGATCTTCCAACGTCCGGGCAGCAATGCGATCGCGATTTCCGAGCGCGTGCGCGCCAAGATGCAGGAGCTGAAGCGCGATTTCCCGCAGGGGGTCGATTATCAGATCGTATACGACCCGACGGTGTTCGTGCGCGGCTCCATTCACGCGGTGGTGCACACGCTGTTCGAGGCAATTCTCCTCGTGGTCGTGGTCGTCATCGTCTTCCTGCAAACCTGGCGTGCGTCGGTGATTCC
>Ga0187871_10000680_pt1 | contig 31582 bp, 24 predicted proteins | sample June2016WEW_16_1_FD_132988 | JGI IMG/M metagenome (GOLD analysis project Ga0187871, IMG submission 132988) | Peatland microbial communities from SPRUCE experiment site at the Marcell Experimental Forest, Minnesota, USA - June2016WEW_16_10 | ecosystem: Environmental > Terrestrial > Soil >...
CCTTAAAACCAGGGTGTTAACCGGGCGAGAACCCGGAAGTATCTCAGACGGCCGGAGCCGAAAGGCTCCGGCCGTTTTCCTGGGAGGGTGAACAACCTGCCGGCATTTCAGCTAATGGCAATCATGATCCATGCAGATCAAGTGCTGCACGAAGTTCAACCGATTCAAAAGCAATGGCGGCCTCGCTTCGAAAACGGCAAGGCGGAGTACGATTTTCAGCCGCATTCGTTCACGGTCATCAGGCTTGATCAAGATAAAACAGACACACGGCTTTTCTGCGGCCATGAATCAGGGCGGTGGCGTCAAGGAGAGCTTTTGGCGCAGGGCTTGTACGTAATCCAGCGCCATGGCATTGGTGGGATTATGCTCAAGAACTTTATCAAATTGTGCGAGGGCTTCGGGATATTTTCCTTCATTGACCAGCGCCATGCCCAGATTTAACCGGGCTTCGGGCAGATCCGGCATGATTCGCACGGCTTCGCGAAATTGCGCGGCGGCGTCGGCCGGCTTGCCGTCGCGCCCCAGCTCCAGGCCGTACAGAAAATGCGCCTGAATTGAATCCGGCGATAAGTTGACCGCCTCGGAATAGAGTTGTTCAGCCTCGGCACGGCGTCCCAACGCCGTTAGATTTTGTCCCGCTTCCATATACAGCGCCGCGTCCGAGGGATTCAGTTTTATGGCATCCTCATAATTGACCGCTGCCGCTTCATACCAGCCACGGCTCTCACAAAAGCGGGCCAGCATTTTTAACTCCGGCGCGCGCTCAATTCGATTCTCATTCAGCAGGGCCTTGCGATAACAATCTTCCGCTTCGGCTTTGCGGCCCATTTCCTCATACATCTGGCCCAGACCAAGCCAGGCCAGTCCAAAACGCGGGTTGACGGCCAGGGCATGCCGGTATTCGCGAATCGCTCCCTCACGCTGTCCGAGGTCTTTCAGCGACTGCGCGAGATTTTGCAAGGACCACACGTCTTCGGGATTCAACTGGAAGGCACGGCGAAACGCGGCCGCCGCCTCTTCATACTTCTTTTGTGTCGCCCGTATGACCCCCAGTTGTGCCCAATCCTCCGGACTGCTGGGCAGCAATTGAACCGCGCGCAGCGCGTTGGTCGCGGCACCCGCCAAATCACCGGTTAATTGGTACAACACCGCAAGCTTTTCGCGCAACACGGCATCGTCGGGTGCCACCGCCAGGGCGTCTTCGCATGAGCTTTGCGCCGCCTCAATGCCCGGGGATTGGGTTGCCGGGATTAATTGATCCAGTGCGGTTTTCAGGTTTTGAATTTGCGCATCGTGGTTGAGCTGACCGGTGAAAGGCGGTTTGGTCAACCGGGAAAACATGTCGGCCAGGGCCTTCTGCTTGTCCCAATCGGACCAGGCCAGTCGCCGCGCGCAATCCGCTTCGGCTGGCCAGGGCTGGCCGGCGGCGACTGGCGCGGTAATTTTTTCCGGCAATAAAATCTCCAGCTTCGGAGCCATCGTGCGGGCCAGAAGATAATTGCCGTCGAACGTCAGGTGAACCTGATCGTAAAACAAGCTGTCGCCCGGCAACCCGTTCGGGGTCTGTTCGGCAAAAGCGCGTTCCGCGTCTGCCAAAACGACCCGCCGATTGTCGCAATTTGAAACCGTCTGCCGGACCAGGGAGTTCAACCGGCTGTCGCAACGGAAACGGAGGGTGTCCAGGTCGCGCGCCGCCGCAAACTGACTTTGCGCGTCGGCGGTTTCGCCGAGCACCAGCGCGCAGCAGCCTTGGCGAAAACGAAGTTCTGCAAAACCACCATCCATTTGCGCGGCGTCATGATACCAACCCGCGGCCTCCCGGAATTGGCCGGCCGATTGCGCCGCAACGCCTTCTCGATAAAGCAATTCCCATCGACTTTTATCCGAATCGGTCAAATCCCGCCGATGCGCCGAGCCAAATGGCGCACAATCCATCAAGTTCACCGCCACGGTGCTGACGACAATTCCGGCGCCGCAGTGCGTTCCCATCCCGATAATGTCCGAGAGATTCCGTGCAAAATGATCATAGACCACGCTCATGCGTGGGTCGTCGGCCCGAATCTGCTGATTGAGAAACATTTCCATGCCGCCCCATTCGCTTTTGCCAACGGGCGGCTTCCCAATTTGCGAACCCAGCGTGTCAATGAGTTGGCCGATGCGCGTGGTCTTCAAAGCCAGGTTGGCGCGAATCAATGGAAGTGGCGGGGCTTGCTGGCCGAAAACTGTGCCGGCGCCAAACGGTCCGACGACTTCATTATTACCCATGTAAATCACCCAAATATCGGCATCGGCGGCGGTGCAATCACGGGCAATCGGGAGAATGACGTTGGAATTAATCGCGACGATTGCGGCATTCACCACCTCGAAATGCGTGCCGGGATGGCGCAATTCCAACATGGCCTCCAACATTCGCGGCAACCCGAACTCAGGTTGCGGATCGCCCAGCGCGGCGGATTCGCCAAAAACAACTATGCGAACGGTGTTGGAGCTTTTGATTTGGGGGAGGCAAATGGGTTCAGGTATCCGGGCCATGGCCCTCCCGAAAAAGCGCCAGCCAAACCGGTTGTTCTGTACAAAAACCGCCTTTCCATCCCGCTGTGACGACAGCAAAAATCCCGTCGGGTAGCCAAAACCAATGAGGCGCAAAACCAGTTCCATCGTTCCCAGAAAGGCCAGCGGAAAACCAATCGCACCCAGCAATCGAAAGCACCACAATTTCCGGCGGTTCAAGCGGAATGAACCAGAAGCCGGTCCGCCTTTTTGCGAATCCGTACGAATGCCAGCGGATTTCCTCTTCCGGGAAGCTTTCATGCGTGACTGATAGCCTAACCGTCTTTCGCTTTAAAGTCATTTCAACTTGCAGTTCATTTCTGCCACCGGAAAAACCGGCCTCCTCAAAAATGAACGGGTGCCCGCCATGGGTCACCGGCATTGGGGGGAACAAGGGATGCCACCATCCGTATGGCAGCCTGAGGGTCGTTTCGGCCCCAACGTTAAGCTGTTGTCGACCGATTGAACGTGAAAGGGGCAATCGCGCTAATCTAAACATTGCGTTTGTGCTGTTTCGTGATTTTTCAATAAAAACGGCCAAAACCGTTGGCGTGGGGGCGGTTACCGCCGAATTTAAACTTTGGCTTCAGAGCGATCGGAGCATGACCCAAGACCAGCGGGACTGTATATCTAACAGACGCAAAATATCCTCAATGTTTATGCGGGTGAAAATGTAACCGGATGTATTGGCGTCAATTGTTCTAAAAACGGTTTTGAATCAAAAATCCGTCAATTTGCCGAGATTTTGAAAATAAACTCAGATTTTTATTTAGAAGTCTGACGGTGATTCTGTTTTAAGAGTGTCGTTTTGAGAAACGACACCGTTGATTCAGATTTCCATCTCTGTACCATTTCACTTCATTGACAGTTCCCCGGACAACAAAATCGGCATTTCCCGAAATTCGAGTGTTTGGGCGATTGAGTGGTGCATTGGCTGCGGTCTGTCTGTCCATTTCATATTTTTCCACAACGTCATGTACGGCAAATCCGATGGCAACGATGATTTCGATTGCAACCCCAGCCATATGGTTGGCGTTATGAGATTGGCCGCACACGTTTGGTTCCGGGTGGATTTGAAGGCAGAGAAGAAACTTTCGGGGACGTAATTTCCATTTTCGCCGAAAGAGCGAATCTTATTAAATGGGATTTGCCAAAGAAAAAAAGATTGGAATTCGAGGCTTTGTGTGCCGCTATAACCGCTATTGAGCATCCCACAGTCTATGGCCCAGACGACCGCAAAAACGCCCAAAAATCTATTGATGCGATAATTGCCTTTCTGGAATACACTTTTTGACGCCATTTACAAATAAATGATAGTCAAACCAAGCATTCCGTGAGTATCGAATTCAAATGCGCCTGTCAGTCATGCGGCAATCACATTGCTTTCGCTGAGGATGCCACAGGACAAGAAATTCCCTGCCCGCACTGTGGCAAGCCGATCACGTTGGGTTTGAATTTGGTTAATGTGCCAGTCGCCGCAATGAGCGATGAACAACATGAAGCCTTGTTGAATGTTCAGGTTGAAAAACTCAGGAAAGAACGGGACGAACATTGGGCAAAAGGTGAGTCATGGCCGCCTAGCCAAATAAAACACGACCAACCGTTCCCGATTTTCACTTGGATTCAAATTATCGTAGTGCTGGCCGTTGTTGCTATTGTCGCAATCGCATTTATTAAATTTGTGCTTTTTGGGGCTTCCCAATAACATTTCACAAGTCTTTGGCCCCGTTCTAGCTACCGTCTTTCTGCATCTGTTGGGTATATAGTCCCGCAAGACCAGTGTGGCCACTTTATGCCACATGACGGTTGTCGTCTCTGCAGGTAAGTTTTGATTGTCCATAAAATTCACAGGCGCGTTGGCTGACAACGCACAATGTTATTATATTGCCCTGATTGATATGATGGTATGAAGTCAACCAATCTCCTCGCCGGACCATGAAAAACATACCGCCTCCGCTCAGCCCTGTTTCCAGCCGCTTATCCACAGGACCATTTTCCCGGGCATTCACCTTGATTGAGCTGTTGGTGGTGATCGCGATTATCGCGATTCTTGCCGCCATGCTCCTGCCTGCCTTGGCCAAGGCAAAGCGAAAAGCCCAACAGGCCGGCTGTATCAGCAATGAGCGCCAAATGGGCCTCGCGCTGGTCATGTATGCCGATGATAACAAATACTATCCCAATTGTCTTACGAAGCTGATGGCGGGGCCGGCCCAATATGTATGGCAGCCGCGCATTTTGAGTTATATGGGAAACAATCGCAAAGCCTTTTATTGTCCGGCGGCCCTTTCCCAAAGCGTCTGGGATACCAACGGGAATCCGACCGTCAAAGCAGTGATTGGTGAGGATGGCAAACTTAGTTATTTTGGCATTCTCACCGGTGATCCCGGGAACAATGGAACTCGCTTTTCATACGGTTACAATGATTGGGGCCTGAATCTTGGTTGGCCTACTTGTCTGGGGATGGGCGGAGATGCTGGAGCCAACCAGGTAAAAGAGTCAACGGTGCGCCGTCCTTCGAATATGATTTCGATTGCCGATGTCCGCTCGGATACGCCGGCCGGCCAAATCGAATATGCCGCCAATACCACCCCACCGACTTCGTGGACTTCAGGGCAGGATGCACCGTGGCACCCGCAGGTTCCTTGCAACCGCCATGAGTACTATACGGACATTATTTTTGCGGACGGTCATGTGGAAAGTCCATTGCGAAGTGATGTCATTGATCCCAACAATAATATCTGGCGCGCACGCTGGAACAACGACAACAGTCCACATCTCGAAATGGCCTATTGGTCGATTCCAAACCCAAACGCGCCCGAACAATAACCGGCTGTCAGCCGGCCGATTTAACTCGTCTTTTAACTCGTTTTGATGGAAAACCTTTCATGAATAAATTTTTTGGCCCCCTGAAATTTTTTTCACTTTTGTTTGCCTGTTTGCTCGGGGGTTCAAGCCATGTTTACGCCGGGGCGTTTCGTCCGCCCGCGGTGCCACTGGTGACCTTTGATCCCTACCTGAGTGTCTGGTCGGACTCAGATTGCCTTACCGGCGACGTGACCCGGCATTGGACCCGCCGCGAACATTCCCTGGTCAGCCTGATCCGGGTGGACGGCAAGACTTACCGGCTCATGGGCATCGAGCCAAAGGATGCACCGGCGCTGCCGCAATTGGGGGTGGAGGTGACGCCCACGCGAAGCATTTACCGGTTCGAAAACGCCCAGATCCACGTCACCCTGACTTTTATGACCGCGGCGCTGCCTCACGACCTGGACGTGCTGGCCCGGCCATTAAGTTACCTCACGTGGACGGTCAGTTCGGTGGATGGCATGCCGCACGCCGTGTCCATTTATGACAGCGCCAGTTCCCAGTTGACCGTCAACCAGCCGGACGAAACGGTGGATTGGTCACGGGAAAAGGCGGGGGATTTGATCGCGTTGAAAATGGGAACGGACGCGCAACCCATCCTCGGTTCCGAGGGGGACGATCATCGCATTGACTGGGGATACCTCTACCTGGCGGCGACAGCCGGCCAAACCCAGGCCGCCATCGGCGCAGATCAAGACCTGGTCAACGCCTTCGTCGAACGGGGCGGACTGCCCGCGCAGGACGACACGCGAATGCCCCGCGCGGTGGATGATGCGCAGCCGGTAATGGCATTGGTCTTCGACTTGGGGAACGTCGGGACCCAGCCGGTAAACCGTCACGTGATCGTGGCCTACGACGAGATTTACGCGATCAAGTATTTTGGCAGGCAATTGCGTCCCTATTGGCGGCGAAATGGCATGGGACCGGCGGAATTATTGCAGAAGGCAGAAGAAGATTACCCGTCGCTGCTCGAGCGGTGTGAAAAATTTGACCGGGATTTGACGGCTGACCTGACGTTGGTCGGCGGCGGGCAGTATGCCCAAATTTGCGCGCTCGCTTATCGTGAATGCATCGCCGCCTGCGGTCTGGCCGCCGATGCCAATGGACAGCCACTGTTTTTCACGAAGGAAAACACGAGCAACGGCGACATTTCCACCGTCGACGTTATTTACCCCATGGATCCCATCTGGATTCTCCTCAGTCCCACCCTGGCCAAGGCCACCTTGGTCCCGATCCTGGACTATGCCGCTTCGCCTCATTGGAAATTTCCCAACGCGCCGCATGATCTGGGAACCTACCCCCTGGTTTTCGGACGCGATGACGGCGGCGAAGGCATGCCCGTTGAGGAAAGCGGGAACATGATCCTCCTGTGTGACGCCATCGCCCATGCCGATGGCAACGCGGATTTTGTGAAGCCCTGGTGGCCGCAGTTGACGCAATGGGCCGATTATTTGGAAAACTATGGATTGGATCCCGAAAACCAGCTTTGCACGGACGACTTCATGGGGCATCTGGCGCACAACGCGAACTTGTCGGTGAAAGCCATTCTGGCCCTGGCGGCCTATGGTGACCTTTGCAAAGCGCGGGGCGACGAGGCCACGGCCGGGAGATTTACGAAACTGGCAAAAGCCGATGCCCAACACTGGATGAAAGTGGCTGCCGAGGATGATCATTACCGCCTCGCTTTCGACAAATCCGGCACCTGGAGTCAGGAATACAATCTCGTCTGGGACCGGATTTTGGGATTGAACGTTTTTCCGCCGGAGGTGGCGCGAAAGGAAGTGGAGTTTTACAAAACGGTGATGCAGCCCTACGGTTTGCCGCTGGACTCACGCACGCACCTGACCAAGACCGACTGGTCGGTTTGGACCGCCACGCTGGCCGACAACCAGGCGGATTTTGCATCGTTCATTGCGCCGATCTATGAGTATTTGGACCGTACCATCCTCCGGGTGCCGCTGATGGATTCCTATCTGACCGACCGATTGGGAGGCGACCCGCGTCCACTGTTTGTCGCCCGCCCGGTGGTGGGCGGGTTCTTCATCAAGATGCTGACGGACCCGACAATCTGGCAAAAATGGAGCAGTGGTGACCGGGAGGAACCAGGCCCATGGGCGCCGTTGCCGACCCCGCCCAAAATCACGGTGATCCTTCCGGCGGCGGACCGAAAGCCGGCGCTTTGGAGTTATACAATCCAAACGCCGGCGGCGGACTGGATGAAGCCCGATTTCAATGATCTCGCCTGGAAACGGGGAGAGAGCGGCTTCGGCACCGCCGGCACGCCGGGGGCGATTATTGGCACCATCTGGCGGACCGATGACATCTGGCTGCGGCGTGAAATTGATTTGCCCGTTGAAAGCTATGATGACCTCGAGGGCTGGCTCCATCATGATGAGGATGCGGAAGTTTACATCAATGGCGTCCTGGCCCTCAAAACCTCCGGCTTTATCACACAATATGATACTTTTCCATTGACGCCACAAGGCGTAGCCGCGCTGAGGCCCGGTAAGAATTTGATCGCCGTGCACTGTCACCAGACCGTTGGCGGACAGTATGTGGATTTCGGGCTGGTGGATGTTCAAACCAACTAAGCTGTGTGAGAGTTGTCATCGAGACAACGGCGGTGGCGATTTTCGCCGGGCTGGTTATCTTCCCGGCGCCCGCCGGCGCATTTGAATTTCCGTCGGCCACCAATCTTCCACCCACACCCATTGTCACCAACCATCCGCCCCTGCTGGCAACGCTGTTTGTCGCGCTCCCACTGGGCAGTGTCAGACCGCAAGGCTGGCTGCTGACCCAATGCCAGATGCAGCGGGATGGGATCACGGGCCACGCCGAAACGCTTTACGCCAATGATTTGGGAACCAACAGCGCCTGGCTGGGCGGCACGGGCGAGAACTGGGAGCGCGGTCCTTATTACTTCAAGGGTCTGGTGGCTCTGGCTTACACGCTGAACGACGCCGGCCTCAAACAGAAGGCGCAAAAATGGATGGACTGGCTGCTCGACCATCAATGGTCGGACGGTTACATCGGCCCCGCTTCAAACAACGACTGGTGGCCGCGGATGGTCGCCACCTACGCCTTGAAGGATTATTACGAGGCCACCGCCGATCCGCGCGTGCCCACCGTCCTGGGCAATTATTTCCATTACATGCTCGCCAATCTTCCCTCACGCCCGCTCCAGGCCTGGGGCAAGGCGCGCGCCGGCGACGAAATGGCGGTGGCGCTCTGGCTCTACAATCGGAATGGGGACACTAATTTGCTGACGCTCGTCAACCTGTTGCATCAGCAGGCCTACGATTGGCCGGATATTTTTTCGAGCAACACTTTTCTGTCTTACGACACCGACTTTCAGCCCAAGCACAACGTCAATGTGGAACAGGCCCTGAAGATGCCCGAGGTTTACTATCAATTGTCGCATGAAATCTCCGACCGCGACGCATTGAAACTGGGATTGGACAACCTGATGCGGGAGAACGCGCTTTCGTGCGACATCAACAGCGGAACGGAATTCCTCGCCGGCGATTCGAGCATTGAAGGCGTGGAGTTGTGCGCCATAGTCGAGTCCATGCTCAGTCTGGAAACGGCGGTGCACATTACCGGCGATCCGTCCCTGGCGGACCGCCTGGAAACGATTGCCTACAACGCCTTGCCGGCCGCATTGGCCAACCACATCAAAGCCATCCAATACTACACGCTGGCAAACAACGTCATTGCGGTCCCTGGCGGGCATGGGTTTAATCAGGATTACGATAACGCCACGCTTCCCGGTCCGTACTCCGGCTATCCCTGCTGCCGCTTTAATTTTCAGATGGGCTGGCCGAAGTTTGCACAAAACTCCTGGGCGGCCACGGCGGATGGCGGATTGGCGGTGATGGCCTATGCGCCGACGGTGGTGAATGCAATGGCTGGAGGCGAACAGGTCCAGATCACCGAAGACACCGGGTATCCATTTGAAGAACAAGTGCGGCTGCAGGTGTGCGTGAGCAATCCTGTCGCCTTCCCGCTGGTCCTGCGCATTCCAAGCTGGTGCCACGATGCGGCGGTGACGGTTAATGGATGCGCGCAAAGCGGGATTGCGCCGGATACGTTCTTCCGCATCAGGCGCACGTGGGCCAATGGGGACATGGTGGTCGTAAAACTGCCGATGCCCATTGAAACGGTCACCGGACCTAGCCGGGCAGTGGCCATCAATCGCGGCCCCGTGGTTTACTCGTTGCGCATCGGCGAAGACTGGACGGTGCGCACGCGCGATCCGTCGGGGATGGGTTTCAATGAATACCAAGTGACCCCGACGACGCCCTGGAATTATGCGCTGCAATTGGATCCCTCCCAGCCGGCCGCGTCGCTGACTTTTACCAATTATGCTGAAACCACGCCGACCAACCCGTTCGATCCGGCGGAACCCTCGGTTGCCTTGCTGGCCCAGGCGCGGCAGGTGCCTTCCTGGACCATTGGCTGGCGCGGCACGCAAGCCTTCGAACCGCCGGTCAGTCCGGTGGTCTCAGCCAATCCGCTGGTGCCGGTGACCTTGGTGCCGTTCGGCTCGCAGCATTTGCGGGTAAGCTGGTTCCCGTATTTGGGACCCACCGCGCCAACCACCGGCTTCTTCACCGAAAACTTCGACTCCACCTGGTGCCAGCGCTGGACAACCTTTGGCGGCAACTGGTCGGTGCACAATGGGATCTTGAGCACGGCGCCGGCTTCCGCAAATGGCGCCAAAGCCGTCGAAATGGCCACCGCTTTCACCAATTTCACCTGCGAAGCCGATGTTTCGGTGGGACCGGTGGGCAACGCGGGTCTGATTTTCCGCGTCAGCCATCCGGACATCGGGGCGGACGCATACTGCGGTTATTATGCGGGCATCAACGCCCAGAACAGTCAACTCGAGTTCGGCTATGCCAGCAACGGCTGGTACTCGATTACCAATCTGCCGATGACCATTGCGGCGAACACGTTCTACCACTTGAAAGTCCAGGCGGCCGGTTCACAAATACGTATCTATGTCACGGACACCAACAACCCGGTCCTGGAGGTGCAGGATGGCACGTTCAGCAGCGGCATGATTGGGGTGCGGGACTATTGCACGGACGGGGACCGGTCGTTTTCGGGCTATTCCAACCTGGTGGCGAAGGAGTTTTCCATGGCCGTCGGGGCTGCGCCGGCGCCGTATCGTCCTTTCAAAGGCAACGCGTGGGACGCCGGCGGCCATGGCCAGAACGTGACAATTTCGGACAAATTATTGATTTCAAGAAACCGACGATTATGAATCCGGGCCGCCCCCAAACGAACCCGGAATAAGCCGAACGGTTGGTGGGCATTCCGCTTTGGCTCGCGGCAGGAAGCTGGTTCGGGGCTCTGGATAAAAATAATGAACGCAAACAGATCGCGCATGCGCGACTCAATCTGGCAAACCATGGGCGGCGCCGTTCTTCATAAACTTATGCACCTAGTTTCTTAAGAGTGACCAACTGGCTGCAGCGATTCCACCGCGCCAGTGCGCCGGAAGAGTGATGGCGGGAGAAATTGGTGCAAATCGAGGAAAAACTGGCATGAACAAACGCGTGCTCATCAAAAAAATCGTGGCCCGGCTGACGGAGGAACTGGAGGTTTATTTCCGGGCGGCCCGGGCTTCGCGCGCGGAAGCCACGCACGAACAGAGCAAGGCCGAGAACAAATACGACACCCGCGGGCTCGAGGCCTCCTATCTGGCCCGGGGACAATCCCGGCAGGCGGCGGAAATCCAGGATGCCATCGCCGCATTCGAAAAGCTGGATGCGCGCCGGTTTGGAGTGGGCGAACCCATTGATGTCGGGGCCTTCGTGGAACTGGAATTGAACGCGGAAAAAACGGCTTACTTCATTGGCCCCCGGGCAGGCGGCACGGAAGTGCTCCATGACCAACGGGAAGTACTGGTGATTACACCACAATCCCCGTTGGGCGAACAGCTCCTGGGCCGGAAACAAGGCGAGGTCCTGAAATTGAAACTCGCCGGCGCTCAAAACCAATATCACGTGACAACGGTTGCCTAGCTCTTTGACTCGTTTTTTTGCACGTTTTCTATTCCACAAAATCTGCGTTTCATCTGTGTTCATCTGAGGCCAAATTTCGGTGAGTTTCGGATAAGCCGTGGTTAGCGGGGAGCCTGCCATAAGGCTGAGATTGAGGCCATGTCCAGCGAAGCTGCAGCTTCACCTGCCGTTCCTCCGGTCCCCGCCGACGTTCCAGGCAGCGCCATTTCGTTGCTGGGCGTGGATTACGTGCACATGAAGACCCGGGATGGCGGCGACCTTTATCTGACGCATTTTGGGGCGCCGTTCTGGCAGAATCTGTTGCCGGAGAACTGGTACGCGCAGGAATGGTTCGAAACCAAACGCGAGCGGCTGGAAGGCACCAGCACGGTTTACAAGGTCCCGACGCGCCGGGTGAACGGCGTGACGTTGTCGCTGGTGGTCAAGTGGTCGCGCGTCGGTGAGGTGGTGCCGTTCGACACGCTCACGGTCAACAAATTCATCCACGCCGAGTTCAACAGCCCGTTCGAGGAGTTTTCGCTGCTGATGGAACTGCGCAAGGGCGAGGCCGGCCCGCCGGGCATCCGCCTCCGGACGCAAAAGCCGCTGGCGATTTACATGCCGTCCGAGCGGCTGCAACTCTGGCAGACGGGCAGGTCCGAGGACAAAATCCGGGCGAAGGTCGTCCGCCATCCGGGCGTGGAAATTGACATTCTCCGCCAATACGTCGTGCTGTACGGCTGGGTCAAGGGCCTGGACGCGGTGGAGTCGGCCGAACATCTCAAGCTGCATGACCGGGAGCGTGAGGAGTTTCTGGCCCGGGTCACCTGTCTGGCCACGCATGAATTGTGGCAGAAGGGCTACCGGGTCGTGGACATGAAACCCGCCCACGTGATTTTGCGTCCGGAACGGGCCCAATCGCTGTTGCGCGACCGGAACGGCCAGCTCGCGTACGCAGTGGTCGATTATGAGTTGCTTGAACGCACGCCGGAGCATGAACAATCGGTGCGCAGCGCGAACCGCCAGATTTATCTCAAGCACATGGCGCGGCGGTTCGAGGCGGACGCGGCCAAACCGCTGCCCGCCCACCTCCATGCCGCCAATGTCATGGGCGTGGATTACATTTTCGGCCGCGCCGAGAGCACCGGCGGCCTGCTCTGGGTCGTGGGCAAGGACCCCGATTTGTTCAACTATTTCCTGCCCGAACGCTGGCGCCGCACGCCCAAGAAGAAACTGTCCTCGCACAACCAGGTTTTCACCACGTTCACCAAGGACAACATCAACCTGGTCTGGCGGGTATCGCGCATGGGCGAGCCGCCGTGGCTGACCAATACCGAAAGCAACCAGGACGCGGTCCGCGAACATGGTTTCAACAGTCCGTTCGAGGAATTTGCGTTCGCACTGGAACTGAGCCGGCACGGCGTGAAGACGATTTATCCGCGCGCCATTTACATGACCGGCAGCAAGCGCGAACCCGATCATCCGGCGGCCGATGAACGGCGTTTCATCGAGCTGGCGCAGCTCCTTACCCCGGAAGGCGAGCCGGCCCTGCGAAAAGGTTGCAATTACATCACGGTGTGGGGCCACTGGAACGGACCGGACGAACTGCTGGCTGCCCAGGATGATTACCATTACACGGCGATGAACGCGAAGCACGCCTGTGCCGGGCATCTGATTTCCGCGCAGGTGATGGAGGAATTGATGCGGGCGAAAGCCGGCAAACTGGCCCAATGCGGTCTGGAAGACCTTAATCTCAAGCCGGACCACCTGTTGATTTCTTTCGATCCCAATCAAAAACTGGTGCGGGATTCCGCCGGCAAACCCGAAGTGCGCCTCTGCAACTTCGAACTCGTCCGCCGCCGGCCCGATGGCCATTTAAGTTGACCGGAAATCTGACCGCATTCTGATTTCCCGGCACTCCTTCGACGGCAGCGCTGTTGAGTTAAGTCTCACCAAATCAATCCTTGTCAGCCTGGGCATCAGCTACAGCTTTTGATTATCGCTTCGTCCCGATTCCAGTCGCAGCGTGGCGGGAAAGCATTTTTGGCGCACCAACCGGCAATCCCGGTTTTAAACGGGATTATGCACTTCACAAATAATGAGGTTCTAGCAGGAGGAAATTGCCCGAAGCCGTCCAAAAAATGGCTTATCTGGCGGTCTTTTTCTTCGCTGGCTTGGAAGCCCGCTTGGGTTTTTTCCAATCCATCGGCGGCTCAACCATCATTGCCCGCCGCAACGCCTCACGGGGCGGCAACGGACATTGCAGGAGCGTTTCGTTTCTCGATTTGCTCATGGCGGATTCATGTTATCACAGAATGGGTTTGGAGAAACCAAAATTCACTGCGATTTCTGGCGGACGAAAATCTCAAAATGATTGGTTCCCACCCAATCTGGCTTGTACAAGTAAAATCCTTGTATCCCAATTTGTCTGAACACAAACGGAATGACTTCAAATTCCATTTCCGAATTTTCATATGGGGTGAGAGGCCGTTGAAGGCCGCTAAAGTGTTTCAGAACCGCAGTGAGCCCTTGCTTTCCAAGGCTCACTGCGTTGGTGTCATCCGAGGCAAAACATACATCTGGCCAATTGGTGTCATTTCGATCTGTCGTCCAGGTAATCGCAGTCGGATCAATGCCAACTCCGAAGAAATAATTAAGCGAATTAGTGTCAGAGTCGGGGGGTGTGAAATTAGCTTTGTTCAACATGTCTCTGATTTGGAGCGCATAATTAAATGGTTCTTCACTATTAGGACCGATTCCGACACGAATCGGGAAATGAACCATTGTCCGCGTTAATGATATGAAATTCGTTATTTGCTGCACAGTAATTGTTCTTGGTTGCAATTTGAGTTGCAGTACCAAATTATTTGAGTGCAGTTCTTCAATCTGTAAAGAAAGCAGCTTGTTCGTTGTCTCTAGCTCTGAGTTTTCTTTGGACTGCATTCGGCCTGCTGCAAATCCTCCCAGAAGCTCAACCGCCAATCCAAATACCAGCATGGTAAATCCAACAGTTTCAATCGGCAGAATTCTAGGTTTGATATATTTAACCGACGACACAACCCAGCGCCTCCTGTTTTCGTTAAAAACTACGCCGATCCATTTTCGAAATATTTTTTTCTTCCCCCATTTAACGAAATATTCTGCGCCTTCTAGCACGACTCCAATAACCACTACGATGCAGCCGACGACCGCCAGTCCAGACCAAAAACTTAGCCAAGCTGAATCGGAAGAGGTCATGAAAAAATGCTATAAAAGGCTGGAATTTTCATATTTGGTGACGGGCATCGCTTTGATTATATATGCCATTTTTATCACCATTAATATCCTCGTGACCAAAAAATGAATAGTTGTGACATACGTTCAATTGGCCAACTGCCCCAAATATTCCCACGATGGATATTTGAAAATAGTTTTTTCGGTGGAAATTCTAATCCTGAACATGGAATTAGTATCCAGTGTGACATTAATATTCGTGAAAAGTTTTTCAAAATCTCCAATCTCCATCATCTGCGTGGATTTAAGCCCCATTTTTTCAGAGACCGAAATTGGAGGCGAATCGAAGGCCGCATAAATATCAAACCCGTTGACAACGTAAATCCCGTTCACTTGAACTTCGTTCGGATGTTTATAAATAATCTGCAAAACCGGGTTTGTATCTTCATTCACTATTTCAAACTCGTTGGAATTATAATTTACGTCCCAACTGTTGGGCAGGTTGGTGAGTTCATTGTCCAAATTGGTGTCCATGAGAATCCGACGCCGTTCGTTTATAAAGGGAATCATCACATCAACAAAAAGGCGGTTGCTTGCTACAAATGGCCAAACTGGCAGGTCAATGCTTTTTCCATTTGGTGTTTGGGTCTTAATAAATTGAGAGTTAAACGATACATGTCTTTTCCGCGGAGAAAAATCAGGCATTTTTTCCGCATTCGATACGAAGGCTGCTGGCAAGTCTTTTACCGAATATTTGATTACCTCTCCATCGGTTGCAATTTCGCCCCAATGATAAGAAGTCAGTGTCAAATTAGGTGTGATCTGCGTCGTAAAAGAATTAGTACCATAATAGTTTGTGCTAGGTCCGGTATGCGGAATTTTTGCCAACCATACAGGTTCATCTACTCTCATTGTTCCAAACCAAACAGTCACAGTGCTGCAATCTGGCGGCAACTCCGGCGGCAACCATCCAGCAATGTTGGATTCGTGAGTTTGAATCGGTGTCGTATCCGAGGATGATGGAGAACAAAGTTTATAAGCCAAAACAACGCCCACACTAAGAAAAATAAATGAAGCCGCCGCAATTGATGACGACCAAAACGGCGAAAATTTTATTTGAAGTGCAAAAAATTCAAAAACTCCCAATGAAACTGCTAGTATTGCAGCGGGAATGATCAACCATTCCACCCACCACTCATGCCATTGACCTTGCAAACCAGAAATAACAATCGCTGCCGTACAAATTCCGCCGAGAAAAATCGGCGCAATCCACTTTCGGTTAATCTTCTTTGGTGTGCGTTTCAATTCTTTTTGTTCGGCATTTGGGTTGGAGTCATTATTGCCGTTATATATTTACGAAAATGAACTTACTTTCTGAAACGAAATCGTTTTCTGCCCCATCGCCTTCGGGGTTGTCCCGGTTTTATCAGAGAATCGAAATACTGGTAAAGCGTATTCCCTCAATTCACCGGAGCGCGAAGCATCAAACGCTTGCCTTCAATTTTCTGCAAACCGCGAACTGTCCGCTCACCGTCAGTCATTTCGCGGCAATTGTGGCGATGGTCAAACTCCGCCAGATACAATGGCAAATGCCGTTCGCTGATGTGATGAAACGTTCCAACCACGCCACGTTTGAGCAAAGAGAAAAAGCCCTCGACTCCGTTGGTGGTGACGATGCGGTTCGGTTCACGGCGAACGTATTCCTTGATGCAATGCATGACCGCGTGGTGGCTGTAATAGCGGGGGTCAAGGCCGTGATATTTCCAGTTATCGTCCGTGTGGATTTCAGACGTAACCGCGACGTTATCATTGATGGCCTGTCTCAGATTTTTCCCCGTAACACTTCGCATAACTTGGCTGCGAACCTGTCCGCCACGTTCAAGCAGAGACACAACCGGTACCTTGCCGACTTTGGAACCCTGTCCGACTCCGGTTTGTTTTCCGCCGACATAGGTTTCGTCAACCTCAACGGTGCCGGAAAGTTTGTAATTGAACGCAGGGTCTTTCAGGGCAAATCGAATCCGGTGCGCCATGAAAAGCGCGCTGCGATAGCTGCCCAATTCCAAGAGCCGTTGAAGTTGCAGCGAACTGATTCCCTTTTTGGAACTGCAAATCAAATACCAAGCAATCAGCCATTTGCGGAGCGGAATGTGGCTGTCCTCAAAAATGGTGCCGATGGTGACAGTAAATTGCTTTTCGCAGTTAGCGCACCAGCGCAGGCCCGCACGGACTTTCTTGGCGGGATTGGCCGCAATCGCGGAAAACTTGCTTTGGTCTTTGCATTTGCAATGCGGGCAAAAAATGCCGTGCTGCCAGCGAATGCCTTCCAGATGCTCACGGGCGGCCTCATCCGTGGGGAACTGGTCAATAATCGTTATCAGCGTCAGGTCTTTGGACTCTTTCGTTTTCATGGCCTAAATTTCGCATATTCTCAATTGTTTGTCAAGTGCATAATCCCGGTTTTAAATGCTAAGTAACTTATAAAAAGATGGTTATAATAAAGCGTCAAACAAAAGATACCTTTGCGTAACATTTCCTTAACATGATTGCTACATTTGGCAAATGATGTGCTATAATCGGGGCATGAGCATTTTACTATTCGCCCTGCCATTTGCGGTGGCGCTGGTTTTTGCCTATCTGACTTTCCGCGAGGAAAGCCGGTAAGGGTCTTCAAAGGGTTTCCCTCCGTTGCGTCAGCCCTGAGGCGCGCCATGGGTAGGGTGACATTGACACCGGCTCGCGTTGGGATACGCTCGCAAGCGTGATTCACCCCGATTCTGCTTCAGTCTTGGGACAATCCATTATGAAAAAGAATCTTCTCTGCTGCCTGTCCGGTCTTTTGTTTTCTTTCGGAGCCTTTGCGCAACCCAGTCATGTCAGCGTGCAAGGCAATCACTTTGTGACCGCGGACGGCCAGACCATCATCTTCCGCGGACTGGACGCGAGCGATCCCGACAAGTTGCAGCGCAACGGCGAATGGAACAAACATTACTTCGAAATGGCCAGGTCGTGGGGCGCCAACATCGTCAGAATCCCCGTGCATCCGGCGGCGTGGCATATTCACGGCAGGAAGGATTACCTCAAACTGCTCGATCAAGGTGTCGAGTGGGCAAACGAAGAAGGGTTGTACGTCATCATCGACTGGCACAGCATCGGCAATTTGTATCAGGAAAAATTCTTCCCCGCCACCTCCGAACTTTATCCCCCGACGGCTTATGACACCACCAAGGCAGAGACCCTTGATTTCTGGACCACCATGGCCAAACACTATCACGGCAACAACACCGTCGCCTTCTTCGAATTGTTCAATGAACCGACCACGAACCCCAATCTGGGAACCTGTACCTGGCCGCAATGGAAAAGTGTGCTGGAACAAATCATCAAAACCATTCGCGCAAACGGCGGCACGGCGGTCCCCCTCGTCGCCGGCTTCAATTTCGGCTATGACCTGACACCGGTCGCCGGGGACCCGATTGACGCCGAAGGCATCGGGTACGTCGCGCATCCTTATCCGATGAAGGCCAAACAACCATGGGCCGCGAACTGGACGCATGATTGGGGTTTCGTCGCCGACAGATATCCGATGATTTTGACTGAAATCGGCTTCCTCCCGCCGGGTGAACCGGACGGTTACAACCCGATCATCGGCGATGAAATCTACGGTGACGCCATCACGACGTATTGCGCCGAGCGCGGAATCTCCTACACCGCCTGGTGTTTTGACCCGCACTGGGAGCCCTGCCTGATCAAGGACTGGAATTTCACGCCGACCCGCGCGGGCGCCTATTTTAAGAAGGCGCTACAAACGCCCACCAAGAGCCTCGACAATTCACCGGTCAGGTTTTAAAAAAACCCGGTGCCTTCGCTACTTGCGTTGGAGCGGCTGGTTATGGCTTAATCAAGGCCCGTGAAGATCGTCGGCATTGTTCCCGCCCGGTACGCCTCGACACGGTTCCCCGGTAAAGCCCTCGCCCCCATCGCCGGCAAGCCGCTCATCCAACACGTCGTTGAGCGTTGCCAAAAGGCGAAATCGTTGAGCGAGGTCATCGTGGCCACGGACGATTCACGCATCGCCGAGGTCGTGAAAAAATTCTGTCGCGTGGAAATGACCCGTCCGGAACATCCCAGCGGCACGGACCGCATCGCGGAGGCGGCCGCGCGCTGCACTTGCGACGCCGTCGTGAACATTCAGGGCGACGAACCGCTGATCGACCCGGCGGTGATCGACGCCGTCGCCAGTGCGCTGGCACAAAATGAGATGGCCACCGCCGCCACCCCCGTCAAAAATCCCGCCGAATACGACAATCCGAACGTCGTAAAAGTCGTTGTCAATGCCGCCGGCCGCGCGCTATACTTTTCGCGGCGCACAATTCCGTATTTGCGCGAGGCCGCCAGTGGTTCGGTGAGCGAACAGTTGGCGGCGTTTCCTTTTTTGAAGCACCTCGGCATTTATGGTTACCGGCGTGAGACGTTGCTGCGACTGGTGAAATTCCCGGTGTCACCGCTCGAAAACGCGGAGAAACTGGAGCAGTTGCGCGCGCTGGAAAACGGCATCCCGATGGCGGTCGTGACCGTAGCTTATGACAGCGTGGGCGTGGACGTACCGGAGGACGTGGCGAAAGTGGAAAACATTTTTAGCCACAGATGAAACACAGATTTCTAAAATGAAACGCGACATGGATTTAATCCGGCAAATAGTTAGCAAGGCGGAAGATCGTGATTTTGAAAATGGCGAACCACCTGAATCATACCAAGCTCAAACAGTCGAAGAAGCCTATCAAATTGCCCTGATGAATGATGCTGGGTTGGTTCAAGCTGATTACACTTCTGAAGCAGGAACTCCTGTTAGTGCTACAATCTTCAGACTGACTTGGGCTGGTCATGACTTTCTTGACGCGGCTCGCGATGACACGATTTGGAAGAAGGCAAAAGAAACCATCCTAAAACCAGGTATTTCGTGGACATTTTCGGTTTTAGCGGAATGGTTAAAACAAGAAGCGCACAAGAAAATTTTTGGCGTTCCGGCAAGCAGTTGAAATAATCTGTGTTTCATCTGTGTCAATCTGTGGCTAAAATTTGATTTGAAATGAAGTTTATATTCGTAACGGGCGGCGTGGTGAGTTCGTTGGGCAAGGGCCTGACGGCGGCCTCGCTCGGCACGTTGCTCGAAAACCGCGGCCTCAAGGTCGTGCTCCAGAAGTTCGATCCCTACTTGAACGTGGACCCCGGCACGATGAACCCCTACCAGCACGGCGAGGTTTACGTGCTCGACGACGGCGCGGAAACCGACCTCGACCTCGGCCATTACGAGCGGTTCACGAATTGCAAGCTCACCCGGATGAACAACCTGACGAGCGGCCAGGTGTATCAAACCGTCCTGAACAACGAACGCGAAGGCCGCTACCTCGGCAAAACCGTGCAGGTCATCCCGCACGTCACCGATGAAATCAAAAAACGCATTGATCTGCTGGCCGAGCAAAGCAAGGCCGACGTCGTCATCACCGAAATCGGCGGCACCACCGGCGACATCGAGGGGCTGCCGTTTCTGGAGGCCATCCGCGAATTCGCGCTCGAAACCGGTTACAACAACGCGATTTTCATGCACGTCACCTACGTGCCGTTCATCAAGGCGGCCGGTGAATTGAAGACCAAGCCGACGCAGCAATCCGTGGCCAAATTGCGCGAAATCGGCATCACGCCCCATTTGCTGGTCTGCCGCTGCGAAAAACCGCTGGACAAGGAGTTGCGCCAGAAAATTTCCATGTTCTGCAACGTGCCCGTCGAGGCGGTCATCGAGGAAAAGGACGTGGACCATTCGATTTACGAGGTGCCGTTGATGCTCCAGCGCGAGCGCGCCGACGACCTCGTCTGTCGCCTGCTGGATTTGCATACGCCGCCGGCGAACATGACGCATTGGCAGGAAATCATCCGCAAGCTCATTGCGCCGCAACATCGCGTGCGCGTCGGCGTGGTCGGCAAATACATCGGCCTCCAGGATGCCTACAAATCGGTCTATGAGGCGATCATCCACGGCGGCGTCGGCAATGATTGCGGCGTGGAAATCGTCCAGGTGGACGCCGAGGAAATCGAAAAGCACGGCGCGGAGAAAACCTTGAAAGGACTGGGCGGCGTCCTCGTGCCGGGCGGCTTCGGCGAACGCGGCATCGAGGGCAAAATCCTCGCCGCGCAATACGCGCGCGAAAATAAAATTCCCTACCTCGGCCTCTGCCTCGGCATGCAGATCGCCACCATCGAATTCGCCCGGAACGTCCTGAAGCTGGCCAAGGCGCACTCCACCGAGTTCGAGCCGAACACGCCGCACCCGGTCATCGCGATGCTCGACGACCAAAAGCGCGTGACCAAAAAAGGCGGGACGATGCGACTGGGCGCGCAGCCCTGCCAATTGGCGCTTGGGACGAAGGCCGCGCAGCTTTACGGCTCGTTTGTCGTCAACGAGCGCCACCGTCACCGTTATGAATTCAACAATGCCTACCGCGACAAATTCGAAAAGGCCGGTTTCGTCTTCAGCGGCCTGTCACCGGACGGCAAGCTGGTGGAAATCATCGAACTGCCGAACCATCCGTTCTTCATTGCCAGCCAGTTCCACCCGGAATTTTTGAGCAAGCCGCACCAGCCGCATCCGCTCTTCAAGGGTTTCATCGCCGCCGCCCATGCGCACATCCACCAGAAACCGTTGTGAAATATGCGCAAGTGTCCGATTGAAAGGATTTCTCGAAAAGCCGGCGAAGCCGGCATCCTGTTTCTTGTCATCGGAGGCTTTGCCGTTCACGCGCATGGATACGCGCGAACGACCGACGATCTTGATTTGATTGTCCCCGGCGGAGAACGCGCGCGATGGAGCAAATTGCTGGATAGCTTTGGAATGGCCGTTAAAAACGACGCGGCGACATTTTTGCAATTTGACCCCAAAGATGAAGCCGGCATGCAGGTGGATTTGATGTTTGTTTCCGAGAAGGTTTTTGAGCAACTGAATCAATCCGCCGTCGAAGCGACCGTTGAAGGCGTTAAAGTGAAAGTGGTTTCGTTGCTTCATCTGATTGCCTTGAAATGTCATTCGCTGCAAAACAGCAAGGCATTGCGCCGCTTGAAGGACATGGATGATTTGATTCAACTCATTTTGGTCAATCGCCTGGACTTGAACGAGCCTGAACTTCGAGCGACAATACTCAAACATGGAAGCGCGGAAACCTATGAAAAATTACGGCTCGCCTGCGCGGACGGATGATTGCGTCCTGCGCGATTCACCCGGTTTGGAATTCCCCGACTGGAGCGGAATGTTGCCGCGTCGCTCGCGCAAGACTTTCGCGGAAGCTGTGCGCTGGAATGACGAAATGCTCGCCCTGTTTCCGCGGAAGAAGAGATCGCCAAAGTTGGAGGCCGAACGTCGTTGTCACGCGGAGTTCGTGCTTTGACCGGCATTGTGCATGAAACGCTTCTTTTTCAGGATTTGCCTCGCCGCGCTTTTCCTGCTCGCGTTGCTTCTCGTCTGTTTCATTGTTTGGCGGGTAAATCTGGCTCGCGATGTGAACGCAAAATTGGCTGCGATTCGTGCCGCTGGATTGCCGACGAGCGGTGTGGAGTTAAATGCATATTATTCCGCCGTTCCCGACAACGAAAACGCCGCGCTGGTGATGACCCAAGCCTTTGCGCTCATACGGAGTTATTCCGACAGCCGCTCGAATGAGGTTGACCAATTTCAATTTCCCGAACGCGGACAACCAGTAACTCCCGAGGAAAGTAAATTACTTTACAGTTACGTCGAAATGAATTCCGACGCGCTTGCCAGAATACGCGAAGCCATCAAATTACCGGAAAGCCGTTATCCCGTGGATTACACACCTGGTCTTATCACACTTTTGCCGCACCTGACGCAATTGAATAAACTCGAAAAAATTGCCGAATACGAATTAATGCTGGCAAGTCAATCAGGTGACACAACCAATGCTGTTGTAGCCATCGAAAGTCTTGTCGGCATAGCGCATTCGTTGGATGAAGAACCAGACATTATCGCACAACTTGTTCATGTCAGATTTATTTTATCTGTTGAGAACTCATTAGAATATTACTTGAACGCCACCAATTTGAATGCAACACAATTGGGTGAGTTGGCTGCTCTAATTGCTAACGCTGAAAGGACAAACCTAATGGCGCGGGCATTAATCGGGGACCGGGCAGAGCTTATTCCTTACTTTCAGTTGAAACCAGTTTGGCTCCGCAACGATAATGAGAATAAATGGGTGTCTGATTACCCACCAACGAAATATTGGTTCATGGGGGTTGGCGAGCGCGACCTGATCTATTATTTGAGGGTAATGGATACAAACATTGCTTTTGCCAATCTTCCGTTCCCACGCAACTTGGATGCAATAAATAACTTCGTGGGCGAAGCTACAGACAAAATCGAACAGCATCCTTATACGAGCTTTCATTATGAGCATCCATTTCTCCTTTCGGCAACATTTTTGCCATCCACCGGGATAATTTTGAAACGTGAAGCGGAATTTGCGACCAAACTTCACCTTACTGTAACGGCGCTCGCAATTGAACGCTTTCGTTCGGCACATGGCCGATTGCCTGAAAATTTAAATGAACTGGTTCCCCAATTTCTTTCCGGCTTGCCGGTTGATCCGTTTGACGGACAGCCATTGCGCTATCACCGCCTTGCGAAAGGCTACGTCATTTACAGTGTTGGAGCAGACGGTCACGATGATGGCGGACGCGAAAAGCCCGCTGACTGGAAATCCACTGACAAAACAACATACGACATCACCTTCACCGTCGAGCGATAATCTTCAAAATTTCAGCCGTGACTTATTCCGAAACCATCCAATTTCTCTACGGCTTGCGTCTGTTCGGTGCGAAGTTTGGCCTCGAAAACACATTTCAGCTGGCAGCGCTGGCGGGCCACCCGCAGAACCGGCTCCGCTTCATCCATGTCGCCGGCACCAATGGCAAAGGCTCGACCTGCGCCATGCTGGAAAGCATCTATCGTGCGGCCGGCCAGCGCGTCGGGCTGTTCACCTCGCCACACCTGGTTTCGTTCCGCGAACGGATCCAGGTCAACCGCCGGTGGATTGGCGAGGACGACGTCGTCAGGCTCGTTACTGAATTGCGCCAGCATTGCGGGACAGGTATCACGCCTGTCTCTAACTTAATTTTAAAAAACGAAAAAAGCGCAGATGGAGACAGGCGCGACGCCTGTCCTACGTTCTTTGAATTTGTCACGGTGATGGCGTTGAAATTCTTCGCTGAACAGCACTGCGACCTGGTGATCTGGGAAACCGGCCTGGGCGGACGGCTGGACGCCACGAACATCGTCACGCCGCTGGCCAGTATCATCACCAACATCCAGTTCGACCACCAGCAATGGTTGGGTGACACGCTCGCCCGGATCGCCGCCGAGAAGGCCGGCATCATCAAGCCGGGTGTGCCGGTCATCACCGCGACGGATGAGCCGGAGGCATTGAAAGTCATTGAGGAAACCGCGCGAAAACAAAGTTCACCGCTGGTAATGGTTGATGGTAGGGACGCCGCGCTGCGGCGTCCGGACAGCGCAGCGCGCTGTCCCTACCTTTCGCTGGCTGGCGAACACCAACAATGGAATGCCGCGCTGGCCCTGGCCACGGTCGAGGTCCTGCAAAACCGAATCCCGGTGGCGGAGGAAAAAATCCGCGCCGGTCTGGCCGGCGTCAACTGGCCGGGGCGATTGCAGCTGGTCACCCGCGTATCCGGCCAAAAAATTCTGCTCGATGGTGCGCATAATCCGGCCGGCGCCAAAGTATTGCGCGAGGCATTGGGAAAAAATTTTCCCGCCGCCAGACGAACGCTGGTGCTGGGTGTGCTCCAGGACAAGGACTGGCAGCCCATCTGTGAAATCCTCGCACCGCTGGCGGCGCGCATCCACACCGTGCCAGTTGCCAGCGAACGTTCGGCCAATCCGCAGGAGCTGGCGGAGGCGTGCCGAAAAATAAATCCGTCGGCTGAAATTGCCGCCTGCCCTTCCCTGGGTGATGCCCTGGACAAATCGGCCGGTGACGAATTCGTCGTCATCACCGGCTCGCTTTACCTGGTGGGCGAGGCGCTGGAAAGGCTGGGACTCTCCCCGGCCGGCGGTGGCGAACGCGGCCTGAACGAATGGACGGGCGCGTCCCCGGCCCTCCTTCGCAGATAAGTTCAAACCAACTTAATACGAAGCAGCCCTTATATTTACTCACCTTCTATTGACCCATCGAAGACAAGTTCGCTAAAGTTGGCTTCTATGGCTTATGCAGATGCTTCACTGCCGCAGCGCCGGTTTGGGGAAACGGCCCGTCCCGATGCGTGGTGGGTGCAGCCGTTGGCGGTTTTTTTCGGTTTCACGGCTTTCATCGTTTATTCGACGTGGGCGGCGTTTCATCCGTTGTATCACGGGAATTGCGCCTATTGGTTCAACGGAAACGGCGCGGATTATTTGTCGCCGTTTTTTTCGCCGGAAATATTCGGGTATTCACCGCACGCGATTTTTGGACTGCAACCGGCCTGGTGGCCGGCGTGGCTGATTTTTTCACCGGCGTTTCTGGTATTGTGGGCGCCGGCGGGTTTCCGGTTCACCTGTTATTATTACCGGGGAGCGTATTACAAGACGTTCTGGGCAGACCCGCCCAATTGCGCCGTCGGTGAACCGCGCAAAACCTTCCTCGGCGAACGCTATTTCCCTCTCATTCTGCAAAATGTTCACCGCTACTTCATGTATCTGGCAGTGATTTTCATTTTCATCCTGGGATACGACGCTTGGAAAGCGATGTGGTTCACAGAAAATGGAACCAGCCATTTCGGCGTCGGCGTCGGAACCATCGTGCTGACGTTGAATGTCATTCTCCTCGCCAGTTACACGTTTGGGTGCCACTCGCTGCGGCATTTGATTGGCGGTTTTTTGGACGAGCCGTCGAAGGTCTCGGCCTGCGCGAAAGGTTTTGCGTGCGTCAGTTGCCTCAACCACCGCCACATGATGTGGGCCTGGTTCAGCCTGTTCTGGGTCGGTTTCACCGACGTTTATGTCCGGCTTTGCTCGATGGGCGTCTGGCATGACTTCCGGATTTTCTAGGATTTCGCGTGGCCACCAATTACGAAACTTTTGAATACGACGTGCTGGTCGTCGGCGCGGGCGGCGCCGGGTTGCGGGCGGCGATCGAAGCCTCGGCGGTCGGGGTGAAGGTCGGGCTGATCTGCAAATCGCTGCTGGGCAAAGCGCACACCGTCATGGCCGAGGGTGGCATGGCGGCGGCCATGGGCAACGTGGACGACCGCGACAACTGGCGCGTGCATTTTGCCGACACGATGCGTGGCGGCCAATACGTCAACAACTGGCGCATGGCCGAACTGCACGCGAAGGAAGCCCCGGAACGTGTTCACGAACTCGAAGCCTGGGGCGCGGTGTTTGATCGCACGAAAGATGGGAAAATTCTCCAGCGCAATTTCGGCGGCCATCGGTATCCCCGGCTCGCCCACGTCGGCGACCGGACCGGATTGGAATTGATTCGCACCCTGCAGGACCACGGCATTCATCAGGGTATCGCCGTCCACATGGAGCATACGGTGGTCACACTGCTCAAGGACGGTGACCGCGTCGTGGGCGCCCTGGGTTACGACCGCGAGCGCGGCCGGTTCAAGATTTTCAAGGCCGGGGCCGTCGTGATGGCCACCGGCGGCATCGGGCGCGCCTTCAAAGTGACCAGCAATTCCTGGGAATACACCGGCGACGGCCAGTCGCTGGCGTATGATGCCGGCGCGGAATTGATGGACATGGAGTTCGTGCAATTCCATCCGACGGGCATGATCTGGCCGCCGAGCGTGATGGGCATCCTGGTGACCGAGGCCGTGCGCGGCGAAGGCGGCGTGTTGCGAAACAAGGATGGCAAACGGTTCATGTTCGACGACATTCCCGACAATTACAAATCACAGACCGCGACCGACCCGGAGGAAGGCTGGCGCTACACGCAAGGCGACAAAAACGCCAAGCGTCCGCCCGAACTACTCACGCGCGACCACGTTGCCCGCTGCATCAACCGCGAGGTGAAGGCCGGCCGCGGCAGCCCGCACGGCGGCGTGTTTCTCGACATTGCCTGGATCAAGGAAAAAATCCCCAACGCCGCCGAACACATCAAACGCAAGCTGCCGAGCATGTACCACCAGTTCAAGCAGCTCGCCGACCTCGACATCACGAAAGAGCCGATGGAGATCGGCCCGACCACCCATTACATCATGGGCGGGATCCGGGTGAACGGCGACACACAGATGTCCAACGTGCCCGGCCTGTTTGCGGCCGGGGAGGCCGCCGCCGGATTGCACGGCGCAAACCGGCTCGGCGGAAATTCGCTGTCCGATTTGATTGTGTTCGGCAAACGCGCCGGGGAATTCGCCGCGAAATTTGCGAAGGAACACGGCGCAGGCAAAATCAATGAGGCGCAGGTGGACGAAGCGGCGCGCCGGGCGCTGGAACCATTCGAACGTGGTGCGAAGGGTGGTGGCAGCGCCGAAGGGCCGTATCAGGTGCAGCACGATTTGCAGGAGATGATGCAAAGCCTCGTCGGCATCGTGCGACGCGAAGAAGAAATGGTCAAAGCCCTTGACGGCATCGCCAAACTTTCGGAACGCGCCGGGCAGGTCGCGGTTTATGGCCACCGCGAATACAATCCGGGCTGGCACACCGCGCTCGACCTGAAAAATCTGCTCACCGTATCGGAGGCCATCACGCGCTCGGCGATTGGGCGCAAGGAAAGCCGCGGCGGGCATTTCCGGGAGGATTTTCCGAACAAGGACGCGGCCGCCGGCAAGGTGAACATTGTGGTGAAGAAAAATCCCGACGGCACGATGAACATCCGGCGCGAGACCATCCCCGACCTGCCGGCGGAGTTGAAACAGGTCATCGAGGAGATGCAATGAAAACGGTCACTTTCAGAATCTGGCGCGGTGACGCCGGTGGTGGCAAATTCACGGACTACACCACGGAAGTTTCCGAGGGCATGGTCGTGCTCGACGTCGTCCACAAGATCCAGGCGACGCAGGCCAATGACCTCGCCTGCCGCTGGAATTGCAAGGCCGGCAAGTGCGGCTCGTGCTCGGCCGAAATCAACGGGATCCCCCGGCTGATGTGCATGACGCGCATGAACACCCTGCCGACCGACAAGCCCGTCACCCTCGAGCCGATGCGCGCGTTTCCGAGCATTCGCGACCTGGCCACGGACGTTTCCTGGAATTTTCGCGTCAAGACCAAGATCAAAAAATTCAACCCGCGCAAGCCCGACGCCCCGGACGGCACCTGGCGGATGCAGCAGGCGGACGTGGACCGCGTTCAGGAATTCCGCAAGTGCATTGAATGTTTTCTCTGCCAGGACGTCTGCCACGTCCTGCGCGACCATCACAAACACGATGAATTCATCGGCCCGCGTTTTCTGGTTTACACCGCCGCGCTGGAGATGCATCCGTTGGACACCGAAGACCGGTTGCCGGAGTTGAAACAGGCGCAGGGCATCGGTTTTTGCAACATCACCAAATGCTGCACCAAGGTTTGCCCCGAAAACATCACCATCACCGACAACGCCATCATCCCGCTCAAGGAGCGCGTGGTGGACGATTATTACGATCCACTGGGCTGGCTCTGGAAAAAACTGCGGCCCAAAGCTTGATCGCACGGCACTACAACCTCGCGGACCCGCCGATCAAGCGGTTTTCTCCGCCAGGATACAGTGTGAAAGACGAATAAACTCAGCCTTCCACGCCTTCCGCTTCCATCGTCGCCACCAGGTCCTTCTCGGCCAGCACCCAATCTTCGAGGGTCAACGGATGCTCCGGCAATTTGTCACGATACAGGCGATACGCGTGTTCGCGCACCATGCCTCGGGTAACGCCGGGCGTGAATGGTTGGGGCTGAACAACGGCTTTTGATGTTTTGCCTTTCGTTTTCATACGAGACTCCTGATTAAAGGTAATCCTCCGTGCCTGCTCCGCAAGTGGACAGGAAAAGAAATGTCCGGTGACGATTTCCGGACACTTCCCGGCCCGGCAGACTTCGCAAACGGGTACTTTAACGGATAACCTTCGCGTCTACAGCCACGGCACGGGTGGTGCTTCCCCAAAAATATCGTGTCCGCATGTTGTTTATGAAGACACTGTTTTTTTGTTTTGTGTCGGGTCTCTTGCTGGTGGTCACTTCGCAGGTGTATTCGCAATCTTTCCTTTTCTCCACCCTGGCGGGATCCGTCAGCAGTGGCAGCATGGATGGCACGGGCGCGGGCGCGCGGTTTTCCGGTCCTTCGGGCGTGGCCGCCGACGGTCTGGGAAACCTTTATGTGACGGACTCGGGCAATAACACGATTCGTGAAATCACTCCGGCCGGACAGGTCACCACCATTGCCGGACTGGCCGGTGTCAAAGGCAGCGCCGACGGCACGGGCACCAACGCCTCGTTCAACCTGCCCACGGGTATTGCGGTGGATATCAATGGAAATCTTTATGTCGCGGACGAGTTCAATGACACGATCCGCAAAGTTACGCCGGTCGGAACCAACTGGGGGGTGAGCACCCTGGCCGGCCAGGTGGGAATGGCCGGCCTGATCGATGCCATGGGGACCAACGCAGAATTTGCCACCCCGGCGGCTGTCGCGGTGGATGGCGCGGGCAATGTTTATGTGGCCGACACCGCCGATGATGTGATTCGTGAGATCAGTCCGGCAGGGCTGGTCAGCACGATTGCCGGTCAACCCCATCATCCCGGCAGCAGCGACGGAACGAACAACACCGCCCAGTTCTACATGCCTTTTGGAATCACCGTGGATGCCAGCACCAATCTGTATGTGACCGACGGCATCAATGAGACCGTCCGGAAACTGGTTCCGATGGGCACCAACTGGGCCGTCAGCACAATTGCCGGGCAGGTGACCAACGTCGGCAGCGCCGATGGCACCGGAACCAACGCCCAGTTTAACGGCCCCGCCGGCATTGTCGTGAGCGCCGGAACCAATCTATTCGTGGCGGACGACAACAATAACACCATCCGGAAGCTGACCCTCGCGGGAACCAACTGGGGGGTGAGCACCCTGGCAGGATTGGTGGGAGTTTACGGCGATGCCGATGGCGCGACCAACAACGCGCGATTTCATTCGCCCATTGGCGTGACCGTGGATGGCGCCGGTAATGTTTACGTGGCGGACGCGAACAACAATGAGGTTCGAAAGATCACCCCGGGCGGGGTGGTGAGCACCTTTGCCGGCATCAGCACCGGCAGCACCGATGGGCCGGGCACCAACGCCTTGTTCTGGTCCACCGCCGCCGTCGCCTTGGATGCCCAGAACAACGTCTATGTGGCGGATTATTACAACTGCACCATCCGGAAGATTGCGACCAACGGCGTCGTCAGCACCATCGCCGGTCTGGCCGGCAACCTTGGCAGCGCCGACGGCACGAACAGCGACGCGCGCTTTTATTATCCTTCGGACATCGCCCTGGACAGTGGAGGCAGCCTCTATGTCGCGGATGCTTATAACAGCACGATCCGTAAAATCACGCCGGCCGGAACCAACTGGGTGACCAGCACCATTGCCGGACAGGCCGAAGTTTACGGCGAGGTGGATGGCGTGGGCAGTAATGCGTTTTTTTATGTGCCCGCCGGGATTGCGGTGGATGCGAACACCAACGTTTTCGTATCGGACAATTACGGCATGGTCATCCGCAAGGTCACGCCCGTTGGCAGCAACTGGACGGTGACGACCATCGCCGGACTGCCCTTCACGCACGGTTCCTCTGACGGCATCGGCACGAATGCCATGTTCTATTTTCCCCGCGGGATTGCCGTGGACAATGCCTCCAACGTCTATGTGGCCGACAGCGAGAACAACGGCATCCGCCGGCTGACCCCGGTCGGGACGAACTGGCTGGTGAGCACGATCGCCGGCGTGGCCAGCATCCGCGCCAACGACGATGGCACGGGAACCAACGCCCATTTCTTTTTTCCGGACGATGTCACTCTGGAATCGGCCGGTCGTCTCTATGTCATGGACACGTACAATCAGACCATCCGCAAAATGACGTTGGTGGGGACCAATTGGGTGGTGACCACGGTGGCCGGACAGGTCGGGGTCACCGGCAGCACCGATGGCATCGGCACCAACGCGTTGTTCAACTATGCCCAGAGCCTGGCCTTCGACAGCGCCGGCAACCTCTACGTGGCCGACACGCACAACAGCACCATCCGGCTCGGTCGCGCCATATTCCCGTCATTGCAAATCGCGTCCGCCGCCAATAATCAAATCACGCTTTCCTGGCCGACCTGGGCGTACAGCTTCGGGCTGGAGACCAGCAGCACGGTGTCTTCCGGCGCCATCTGGACGCCACTGACCAATGGAGTGGTGACATTGGGCACTAATTTTGTGCTGACCAACAATCTCGGCGGCTCCGATGGCTTCTATCGGTTGCACGGGCAGTGATTTTGTTTGCTCTGAAGAAAATAAACGTAGAAGAATTTCATTCTGGCTTGCCGAGTCGTAGCTCGAAGCGCATTCCCGTCTGTTGGTCGTCGCCCGCCTTCGTGCTGCGCACTTCGGCGCGGCAGTCTTCGTTCTCGCTGGCTCCAAGCGAAGACTGGTGCAGGTTAATTGAGCACTTGCGAACCTATTTTAGCAGGAAATCCGTCCCTGACGAAGGCCCGAAGGGTATAAGGACTCCATCGGGCCGTTCCCAGTCCTGGCCTTGGCCAGAACCAGAGGCGGTCTTCCAGCCACCGGATCAAACGCCCGGCAGCGGTCCAGAAACTCTTTTACAGTTCACCCAGCCGCGCTTCGAGCCGTTGGGCCAGGGGTCCCAGCACGCCATCGCGTTTGGCGATCACCGCCGCTTCGCCAAAGGCCCAGCGCAGATACGGATTGCCCAGCTTGGCCCCGCGCAGGCCC
>Ga0187871_10000683_pt1 | contig 31537 bp, 26 predicted proteins | sample June2016WEW_16_1_FD_132988 | JGI IMG/M metagenome (GOLD analysis project Ga0187871, IMG submission 132988) | Peatland microbial communities from SPRUCE experiment site at the Marcell Experimental Forest, Minnesota, USA - June2016WEW_16_10 | ecosystem: Environmental > Terrestrial > Soil >...
CGCCGGATCGCAACCGCCGTGATCGCAGCTTCCAACGCCACCGTGAACCTGCTCATTCCAAAGGCAGCCTAATGAATTCTTCGCGAAAAAACAATACACTGAGGGCTAGTAGTACAGATGAACGCGGATAAGTCAGTTCTTTTTTTTATCTGCCTTCATCGGTGTTTATCCGTGGCTTATCATGCCCTTGGCCTCTTCATTGCGGCTGGTTCGAATGGGTGGGACCATATTGTCATGCACAAGCGGGTGATCCTGCTGGCCTCGCTGATGGTGCTCCCGGGACTTGCGCAGGATTCGCGCACCGGCATTCGTTTCGGAGATTTCTCGAACGAGTCCGCCGCCGCCCTCGCCTTCGGCGGTTCCGGCAATGACTCCATCAACGACGCCGCGGTAGATTCGATCGGCAATATTTACGTCACCGGCACCACAACCTCTTTCGACTTCCCCGAGGCCAACGCGTTTCAGAGCGCTAACCGCGGCACGCAACTGATCTTCAGCAGCGATGCCGGCACAACCTGGCAGCCGCTCCGGACGCTGTTTGCCAACGCCACTTACCCGTTCACCTATCCGATCCCGATCGCGGCCGACCCCACCAACGGCCAAATTGTCTATGTAGCTTCCCAGAGCAGCGTCTGCAAGAGCACCGATGGCGGGCAGCAGTTCGCTTGCGTCGCCATCGCCTTCGCTTCGTCGCAGACCTACCTCACCTCGCTCGCCATCGACCCGCGGCAACCGCTGACCGTTTACGCGAGCGCTTCCACCACCGGTGGCGTATTCAAGAGCGTGGATGGCGGACAAACCTGGACGAATTCGAGCCAGGGTCTGCCGGCGCAGGGGTACATCGACTCGGTCACCATCGATCCGTTTCACTCGAACGTCCTCTACGCCTGGGCGAGCGACGCCGGCTACGTATCGAGCGACGGCGCCGCTTCGTGGACGCTCTCCAGCTTGCCGTGGCCGCAGAACACATCGGGGAGCGGGAGCTTCATCTTCGACCCCGTGGCGCCGGGAATTATCTACGGCCCGTGGTATTCGGGTACCCGAACCGGCGTGCAGAAAAGCATCGACGCCGGCGCCACCTGGACCCCGTTAGACATTCCGTTTTTCGGCTGTTGCATCATCCCCGATCCGAAAACTTCGGGGCTCCTGTACGGACTTGGTCCCGCCATTAACAGTCAAGCCCCTACCGTCCTGTTCTGGAGAAGCGCCGACGGCGGCGACACCTGGACGTCGAATCCGTGCCCCGCCGACGTATTGAGTGTCCTGTCGGTGGATCCGGTGAACCCGCAGATCATGCTGGCCGGGGCGTTTCACAGCGCCGACGGCGGCCAAAGCTGGAGCGCCTCAAATGTCTCCCGCGACATTCAGGCCGCCTTCACGCCCGCATCGGCCAGCCTGGTTTACGCGATCGCTCCCATCACCTCCGACGCATTCGTCGCCAAGTTTCGACCCGACGGCAAAACCCTGGTTTTTTCGACCTACTTCGGCGGCATGGGAAACGATACGGGACAGGCCATCGCACTCGATAGCTCGGGCAATATCTGGATCGCCGGCAGCACTTCTTCGTACGATCTGCCGGTCACGCCCGGCGCATTCGAGAGCAATCTCCGTGGAACCTCCAACGCGTTCGCCGCCAAATTCTCGAATGACGGCAAACTGCTGGCGGCGACTTACCTGGGCGGCTCCAGCTACGACTTAGGCTTGGGAATCGCCGTCGGCCCACAAGGAAATCCGTGGCTGATCGGCGCCTGGGCCTCGCTCGACTTTCCTTTCACCACCGCCGCGCCGTCGACGGTTCCCTATCAGCCTTTCGGATTCGTGAGCGAGCTCGATCCATCGGCCGCGCGGCTGCTGTATTCGGCCAACGTCGGGGCGGTGCTCGACAAGAACGGCAAAGGCATCGCCATCGATCCCTCGGGAAACGTCACGCTGACGGGCACCGCCAGCGGCGCTTTCCCCGTCACCCCCGGCGCGTTCCAGGTGGGCGACGCCGGCTCTTCGGCCGAAGCCTTCGTTCTCAAGCTCGATCCGTCCGGCAGCGTAATCTACTCAACGTATTTTGGCGGCAGCACCGGCGTGTCGACCGCCAATTTCTTCGAGTCCAATCAGGAGGGCGTCGCGGTTGCCGTGGACGCAGCGGGCAACGCGTACCTCACCGGCAACACCAGCGAGACCGATTTTCCCGTTACGCCCGGCGCATATCAGTCGACCCTTCACGCGGGGTGTACGTTTCCGGCCTTTTCGGTGGCCACCGGGTTCATCGGCAGCCTTTTCCATTGGTACGCGGACGACGTCTTCGTGGTCAAGCTCAGCCCGGATGGCAAGACGGCGCTGTTTTCGACCCTGCTCGGAGGCGCGTGCTATGACCGCCCCACCAGCATCGCTCTCGATTCGGCGGGCCGGGTTTATGTAACCGGAGAAACCGATTCGGAGGATTTCCCGCTGGTTGGAAACCTGGAACCCCTTCCGGCGGAACCTCAATTCGCTTCGTTCGTCTCGGCGCTCGATCCAACCGGCTCGGCCTTGGAATTCTCGACTTACCTTTATGCCGGCTCGGCTCCCACCGTCGCCAGCGGCCCAGGCACGACGATTCGCGTTGCCGGCAGCACCGGCTCCGGCGCACAATCCAGTCCCACCGAAAACACCTGCCCCTTTGCTGCGTGCCCTTCCACCTTTACGCACGGCTATCTCGTGCTCATCAAGCTGCGGGAAGCGCGGCGGGCCGTCGACCATCCACTGGACCCAATCGACCGTGACGGAAGTACGAGACCTTAGATCCTGGTAAAGAGATTCCGACAGGTATCGCGCGTAGAAGTGGGGCAGGCGCTTCCGCCTGCCAACCAGTGTGTTCTACGGCCAAAGACTCCCCGCCGACATCCGGAATCAATTCGCCCAGGGTAAACCGCGAGGTTGGCAGGCGAAAGCGCCTGCCCCACGGCCCGAGCATACTGCATGTTCTGCTTGACGCGCTACGCTAAGACTGGGCCGGTGGCGCGGGAGGAGACTGCGGCGGAGGCATATGCGCGGGCGGCGGCGGACCGGCGGAAGCCGCTTTTCCGGCCGCCTTGACCGGGCTGATGAGAATGTGCGCGTTGCGGCCTTCCAAACGGGGCATGCCTTCCACCGAGCCATACGCCGTCAGGTCGCCGGCGAAGCGCATCAGCAGCTTCTTGCCCAAATCGGCGTGGGCAATTTCGCGTCCGCGGAATTGCACCACCGCCTTGACGCGGTTGCCCTCCTGCAGGAAGCGAATGGCGTGATTCTTCTTGAAGTCGTAATCGTGGTCGTCGGTGTTGGGGCGGAACTTCAGCTCCTTCACCAGCACCACGTGCTGCTTCTTCTTGGCGTCGTGTTGTTTCTTCTTCTGGTCGTACTGATAATGGCCGAAATCGACGGCTTTGGCCACGGGAGGCACCACCGTGGGAGCAATCAGCACCAGATCCAGACCCAATTCCTGGGCCTTGCGCAGAGCCGTCGCCGTTGGCATGATCTCGTTCGTGCCGTCCGGGAATACCGCGCGAACTTCGCGCGCACGGATGAACTCGTTCACATTCTCTCTGCGGTTCTGCCTTCGAGGGGGGAAATTTCTTGGATACATTCGTTATGCGTGATTAGAGGATTGCCGGCCAACGGAAGACACCAGCGTCGGGCGTTTGGGATTGCCCGAGCCTGGCGGCGGGTTGTGAGAAGAAAGATGCAAGCGCAAGTAACGTCAGTCCTAGTGTACACCAAAACCGGCGGCGGAAGTGTAAAAAGCACGCGGCTGGGCGCGCGACATGAATGTGGCGAGGTCTCGGATTCCGTGAAGATCTGCCTGTATCCGAGCGTACAGCTACGCTCGGCCGCACCTTCAGCCCGGAGGGCGTTAGAACATAGCCCAAGCCATGGGAAAACAGGTTGTTCCATGCCAGCCCCGGACCGGGCGGAAGATCGCTCGCCAAGAGCGTCTTACGCCCGTTCCGGGGCTAACTAAGCTCACCGCCGTCTCTTCCCACGGCTTGCGCCGTGGGCTGTGATCTTTCGCCCCTCCGGGGCTGGGCCCGCACCCCAGATGTTCGAACGCGATTCACCTTTATGTCGTGCACCCGAAGCAACTTCGACCGCCCGGCTGGGATGGAAGCAGTGCGGCGGCGCACAATGGCTCGCCCCGGGCCGCGGTGCCGGGCGTGCCTCCGGGAGTATCGGCCTGGGACCTGGCCTACCCGCGGCGCTAACAAAAATTAGTAGTGACTCCGCGAGCGGCAAGGAGCAGCATTAACTACTTGGAGCTCAATCCGCTCCGAAGGGAGGTCCCTGTTTTGTCAGCCGTCATTCTTTCGATGATGAGCATTTCCGCCGCGACCCTCACTGCCGCGTTGCCGGTAGTGTTGGTCGGTTTGGTGGTGCTGTGGTCAGTACTGCTATATAACCGCCTGGTGCTCGCCCGCAATCGGACGCGCGAAGCCTGGTCGGGAATCGACGTCCAGTTGAAGCGCCGTTCGAGCCTGATTCCCAACCTGGTGGAGACGGTTCGCGGTTATGCCAACCACGAACACTCGGTTTTCATCGAGGTCACCGAAGCGCGCGGATCCCTGGCCAAAGCCAGCGGCCCGGCCGCGGTGGCGGCCGCCGACCAGACCCTGACTTCGGCGCTGGGACGCCTGATGGTGGTGGCGGAAGCCTATCCGCAACTCAAGGCCGTAGCTTCGTTTCAGCAACTCCAGGGTGACCTTACCGACACCGAAGAAAAGGTCGCCTACGCGCGGCAGTTCTACAATCAGAACGCGCTCGATTACAACACTCGCATCCAGACCTTCCCCGGCAACCTGTTCGCCGGCTGGTTTGGCTTCCTGCCGGTGGATTTCTTCAATACCGACGAGATCGCGAGACAGGACGTGAAGGTCAGCTTCACGACCGCATAATATGACACCCCCCATCGCCCAGCCGGTGCTGGTGTACACGCGCATCGCGGAAAACCAGCGCAAGACCGTTCTGCTCGTGATCCTCTCGGTTCTCGCGCTGGTGCCCTTCATTGTCGGCATCAGCTACGGGGTTTCCTACGGCATCGTGCGCCAGGTGAACCCGCCGACGAAGGGTGCGCATGAGCGCATCGATATGGAGGAGGCGGACTACCATTCGCTTCGGGCGCAGATCCCTGACGAGGATCGGCAGGCGTATGACGCTCTCTATGAGACCCGCATCGCCCGGCAGCGCGCCGAGTTGGCCAGGCGGGAAGCGGCCGAAGATCCCAACCTGATGCTGAAGATCATGTTGGTGGTCGGCGCGGCGGTGACGGCTGCGCTGGTCCTGCTTTTCTGGGGCATCGCCAGACAGCCCGCCGCCAAACTGCTGAGTGCCGCCGGGGCATGGCCGGCGGGCAGCGGCGACGTGGAGGCGGTGCACCTGATCGAGAACCTCGCCATCGGCGCCGGCCTTCCCACCCCCAAGCTCTATGTGATCGAATCCAACGCGCCCAACGCGTTCGCCGCCGGCATGAGCCCGGACCGCGCCATGGTAGCGGTGACGCGCGGCGCGCTGAAGCTGCTGGACCGGCGCGAGCTCGAGGGCGTTTTGGCACACGAGATCTCGCACATCGGCAATCGCGACATCCGGCTCAATACCATCGCCGCCTCGGTGACTCTGTTCCTGCGCATCCCTTACCTGATGTTCCGCCGCCAATTGTCGGGCCGGTCGTCCGGTTTCTCGCTGATGCGGCGCAGCCTCAATCTGACCGACCTTGCGATGTTGCCGTTGGCGCTCTACATCCTGGTGGTGGCGCCGATCGTGGGGACGCTGATCCGCGCGGCGATCTCGCGGCAGCGCGAGTTTCTGGCCGATGCCGACGCCGCATTGCTGACGCGTTATCCGGAGGGCTTGATGCGCGCGCTGGCCAAGATTGGCGGCGCCGGCTCCGGCCAGCCCGATTCCAATCCGGCATTCAGCCATTTCTATTTCGCCAATCCGGCCATGAAGAAGAGCTGGTTCAGCGACACCTTGCTGGCGACTCATCCCCGGCTCGAGGACCGCATCCAGCGGCTGGTGGCCTTCGGCGGCGCCGCCGCCGTGCCGGCGCTCGAAGCGGCGGTCAAGGATGGCAGGCAATTCGCGGCCACGCGCGCGGCCTTCGAGTCGGTGGGCTATGCGCCCGCGCACGCGCGCGACGAGTTGGACCACCTCAACCAGGGCAACCCGATGGGCCGCGTCTTTCGCGTGATTTCCTCCGAGCCGGTGCCCGTCTATTACGAAGATGCTCGCGCCGATTCCCGGCCGGTGGTTACCGCCCGCATCAAACCCGGCGGGCTGATCGTGGCTTTCGACGATCTCAGCAAGATGCGGCAGATCAATACGGCCGACGAGACGTTCGGTTATATCGATCGCTCCGTGAAACTGCTCCAGCTCGATAACGTGATTCCGGCCGAGATCTACGATCCCAAAACGCGTGCCGCCGTGGAGGCGTCGCTGCCCCCGCTCGGCGCCGTCGCCGTCCGCGCCACGCCGCAATCCCAGGCGCCCAGCTCGAACGCTCTCACCACCACGCACATCGTCATCATCGCCGTTGTCTTCGTGGCTGTGCTGGTAGGCATGTTCGTATTCCTGAAATTCGCCGGGTAAGGGCAAGACGGCCGTAACCGACCGCCGAGGCTGTCCCACAAAGGCACCCGAGCATCCGGCTCAAGAAGGCTGGCCGATTCTGGTCGGCGCGAATTGGACACGGCCACCGGGCCGTAGCGGTCGAGGCGGAGGACGGGCTGGTGTGGATCTGGGTCGGCGAGCACGATCCGTACGAGCCAAAGCTCAGTTGACGCCGGATGGCCTGCGTTAGACGGAACGTCGCGATTCGGCGAGCCTCGTTTCGCTTGGTTCCTTCAGCACTGAACCTAACCTGTGTGGGCCATCCCCAAAGCGCTTTCGGAGCCGGCGATTCATCGGTTCAGAGTGGAAGCGGGCAACCACAACGCCGGACAGACCAGAAATCAGAATCACCGCGACGAACAGCACAGGCACCGCTTTCATTGGCTTTCCGGCTTCGAGAAAGAGCTGAAACAGCGCGAAGACGATGAACATGTGCGTCAGATAAACTTCGTAGCTACGTTCTCCCAGACTGAGTATCCAGCCTGCGACGTGCGGAGCCCTCCACCGGGTCTGTGCGGCCGCAACGATGATCGCGCAGGTACCGAATGCGAGGATCGACATGTCGAGGCCGTTTCGGCCAAGCCCCCAAACGGATGCCCGCACCGAGAAGCACAGACTGAAGATCAGGAGTGCCGCGCCGAGAATCGCCAGAGCGTGGAGCGCACGAAGTGAGAAGTGAATCCGGGCTACGAGCAGCGCAGTCAGGCATCCGAGAGCGATGGCGTCCATGCCCCCGAGGTACGAATACTCTTTCCAAACCTCGTTTCCGTGAGTGAGCACGGTCCGGCCGAAGGGCCCCAGCGCGACGAAAATCAGAAGAAACCCGACGAGCAGTTTGCCCCGACCGAGAAAACGGCACACCAGCGGGAAGAAAAGATAGAAGACCTCCTCGACGGAGAGAGACCACAGGATATCCCAACTGGCCGGGAGGTATCCGTGCCGAGCTTCCAGAACATTTACACGAAAGGTAAGCGCGGCAAAAAGCGCCCGAGTGAGCCCACCCGTCTTTGGGGAAACCACGAAGTATTTCAGGTGGACGAGGTCAAGGACACTCAGGACGACGAGAAGCGAAAGGAGCAGAGGTGCGATTCGCGCAAAGCGCAGCAGGTAGAAATCGCGGACATTGACACGCGAGAGCGATCCCCAGCGCCGGATTGCCGTAGACGCAATGAGGAATCCTGAAACGGCGAAGAAAATCTGAACGCCAAACTGACCATTCCAGAAGAGCAAAGAAATGAGCTGTTCGGAAAGGCCTTTGGTGTAAGGCACGCCCGCTATTCGCAGCCGAATGTTGACATGGTTCATCAGTACCAGAAAGAGGGCGAGAGTCCGCAGCCCATCTACTCCGTCAAGTCTGGTCCAGCTACGTGCCGGATTGCCAGACTCCCCTGGTGAGGCCATGTTCTATTATGCATTGCGGAAAAGGCGGATGAGATCCGACTCCGCGTCTTCGACTCACAGCAGGCCGGTGGCGCGATCTGCGACGATCGGAATCGGGGGATGCCGCACCCATGACCACGGATGAACGACTCGACCGGCTCACGGAACGCGTGGACGCCATCGCCCAAGGTGTCGAGCTGCTGACCGCCCTGCATCGCGACCTCGAACAAAAGACCGCCGCGCGATTCGCCGACACGCTTGGATTCATCAACCGCCTGGCCCGCGTCGCCGGAACCCCCCAGCAGCGGCGTGACCCACTTGGACAGCCAGCAGTAAGAGGGCGTCAAGCGGGATAATACCGACTGGATGCTCTGGATACGCGGCCTGATCTTCACCGTCCTGGTTCCTGCCGTAGTCGGGATCCTCCTGCCTTCGGTTATCGATCCCCGCGCGCAGCGCCATGGTGGAATCTGGGAGGCAGGCTGGCTGGTGGTGGCGGCGGGAACGCTGATTTATGGCCTTTGCCTGATCCGCTTCCTGGCTGCCGGAGGGACGCCGGCCATCTTTTTCACGCGTCATCTGTGGCTGCTCATCGGCGAGGAGCCGGCGCGCCTGGTATCCGGCGGCCTTTACCGTTTCTCCCGCAATCCCATGTATGGGGGAGTGCTGCTGGTTGTGTTCGGCCAGGCGGCGCTCTTCGCATCGCCGCGGATGGCGGCTTACGGCTGTGCGTTATTCGTCTTCTTCCACCTGATCGTTGTATTCGTCGAGGAACCGCACCTACGGGCGGCGCGCGGCCTGCCGTATGAATCGTATTGCCGCGAAATTCCCCGCTGGCTAGGCCTGCCGGCCCGCCGCGTCAATCCGAGTCGCCGATCAGGGTGATCGAACCGATACCGCCCTGCACGTCCACGCGCACTTTGACTTTGGCCGTGGAGTACGCGTCGTTCTCCCAGTGGCCGTCTTCCTTCTTGAGCCCGCGGGTTTTGATCTCGCCAATACCGCCGTGGGCGTTGGCGTAAACACCGGCGTCCGCCGGCAGCCGCACCACAGCTTCGCCGATGCCCCCCTGAATGTGAACGTCGTAGTCGTGTTGCGGCCGCCCGCGCAGGTCCAGGTTGAGACTGCCCACACCCATCTGGACGTTGACGCCCCGCAGGTTGAGAGAGCCAAGGTCAAGCTGCGCTTCGCCGGCGCCGAAATTCACGCCGAAGTCGAGTGCCGTTTCGCGCCCGAAGCGAAGGTCCCAATCGTATTTGGTTTGGCCGGGGTTAAAGTTGACGCGTCCGTTCTTGCCCTGGTCGATGGTCAGCGTGCCCGCCTCATACTTGACGACCGGCTTCGTCCAGGGTGGTGTGTTGTACGTAAAGTAGGCTTGCAGGAGTTTTTCCGTGCCGCTGCCCGCCTGCAGTTTGCCGGCGCCCATGTTGAGGTTGACTTTCACCACCTCCGAGCGGTCCCGGTCCAGGTGAAATGAATCGTACTGGAGCGGCCCAGTGGGTCTGGTATCGATGTCACAACCGGCCAGGTACAGGACGGTCGAGACAAGCAGCAGTTTCCCGATCATGACGCCTCCTCGCACCGGGCGGCTCAAGCTCGTCCGCCCGCAACAACCACCAAGCACTACGATACGCTTTACGCTTTACAACCGCCGCATGTTCCTTGGTTTGCACCCGCCAGAACCGGCGCGAACCCCCTCGGCGCGGTGGTGGTACGGGATTGGCCGGGACTGGGCGGCCCAGTCCTCCTACGCAAGTTTGCCATCCTCTCGTGGCGTCTTCCCCCGGCGCGTAAGAGCAATTGGCTGTATAGTATATGAAAGAAAACCCGGCTCTTGTCCGCGATCTCCGGAAGTCCTTGTAACACAAATATTTCCGGGAAATCGGCGAAAGCAAAAAAAACTATTGCAAATGAATGCCGAGTTAAGTATTCTGGTCATGGATGGCCTAGTACCAGCATAACGTCAACGAGCCTAGGTTTTGCATGATAGTTAGCATCATCATCGCCGCTTTTTCGTTCGCACTGCTCCTCTACTGGTTCCGTTATAGCTGCATCCTGATGCTGCGGAACTCCAGCCTGGAGAGCAGGGCGCGCGCGGCTGTGGATTCCCAATTCTGTTGCCGGCAGGTCAGGGAATTGTTGCGCGGCGATACGCAATTGGACGCGCTTCAGCGCGCGCTGGAGCGCGACTACCGCTTGGCGACGTACCTGATTGAACACGCCGCTGGGTTGGATCTGCACTCCATCGAAGACCGGCTTCTGTCCCTCGACTATCGCGTTATGCAGTGGTACTTCCGCGTCACCCGAACCGCTGCGCCGCGGCGTGCGCGTCAGGCGCTGGCCGAAATGGCGGACGTGGTGGAAGTCCTGGCGGGCCGCCTGGACGAACGGGCCGGCTTGCAATCCGAGGCCTGATCTCTCCGCTGATTCCGCTCGGCGAACCTCTCATTCAGTAATGAATCTGCTTACCGGCGCCTCGTGTGCCGTTCCTGCGCGCCTGTGTGCGGCTAGAATGGTCGTTCTATGCGAGTGGGAGTGATCGGCACGGGAGCGATCGCGCGGATGCACGCGCGAGTTTACCGGAAGATCGGCTATGAGGTGACGGTCTGCACCGACACTCAGGAAGCCGCCGGGCGCGGGTTCGCGGAGGAGCACGGCGCGGAATTCGTCCACGGTTACGAAGACGTGTGCCGGCACACGCGAGTGGATTACGTGGATGTCTGCACGTTCCCGAACTTCCGCCTCGAACCGGTCGAGGCCTGCGCCCTCGCTGGCAAGCACGTGCAGGTGCAGAAACCGATTTCGACCAATCTCGAAACCGCGCGCCGCATGATTGAGACCGCGCGCGCGGCCGGCATCCTGCTGGGGGTCGTCAGCCAGCATCGCTTCGACGACGCCAGCTTGTTCGTTTCCCGAGCCCTGGCCGCGGGCCGGTTGGGCAAGCTGCTCGAGTTGGATGGCTACACCAAGTGGTACCGCCCGCCCGAGTATTATGCGCGGCCGATTAAAGGGAGCTGGCGAACCGAAGGCGGCGGCGCATTGATCAACCAGGCCATCCATCAGGTCGACCTCCTGCGCTGGCTGGGCGGCCCGGTGAGGCAGTTGTTCGCGGTCTGGCAACTGGGCGCGGTGCACAGAATCGAGTCCGAAGATGTGGTCAACGCGGTAATCGAGTATGCGAGCGGCGCCACCGGCGTGATTCAGGCGGCGACGGCTTTCCGGCCGGGCTACCCCGAGCGCCTTGAAATCCACGGCAGCCGCGGCACCGCCGTGATTACCGGCGACAAGCTCACCACCTGGGACGTGGAGGACGATTTCGGCGATCCAGCGCCGGTCGCCAGTCAGGGTGCCTCCGCCGCTTCCGACCCGATGGCGATTTCGCTCGATCCCTTCGAGCGCCAGTTTTTGGATTTCGGAGACGCCATCCGCAACGGCCGAAAACCGCGTGTAGCCGGCGAGGAAGGCTACCAGGCGCTCGAGGTAGTCGATGCCGTTTATCGTTCCTGCCGCTCCGGACAAAAAGTTGTGTTGTAGCCGGGTATCCGTGGAGCCGATTTCGTTTCTGGTTCAGCCTTGATTAAGCTGTCCGATTCTCAGCGCTGGTCACGAACTAGCCATGCCATATCCGTGCGACCGAGTTGCCGCGCGCACTCGTGCGTGCCGTGTCGAGACTCTTCTCGATACGCCTTTTTTCCAACGGCGCCGCGACGGCGGTGCGGGATGGATGGGAACCAGGCCCTGTGGTATCCACTACCCGTCCCAGCGGCCGCGTTCGCGGAGTTTCGCGACTTCGGTTCGCGCCATCTCCTGTAAGCGGACCACGTCCACTTTGGCGCTGCGGTTCAAGGGCATCGCGCCCGGTTCCAGAATCACGTAGTGCAGCGGACGCATGTATCCGGCCAATGACCGCGCGTGCTTGCGCAATTCCGCTTCGGACAGGTCGGCGGACGCCTGGCGTTCGAGGAACGCCACGATGCCGTCGCTCCACAAGCGGTGCTCGTGTCCCACCACGCCAACATTCGCTACCCGGTCGCTCAGCGCGGCGAAGTGATTCTCGATGTCGCCCGGGAACACCTGGTGCCCGGCGGGTTTCAGTACCCACTTGGCGCGGCCGGAGAAGTGCAAGCCGCGTTCGCTCACGCTGCCGAGGTCGCCGGTGTAGAGCCAACCGTCTCGAGACACCGTCGCCGCGGTCGATTCCGGATCGTTCACGTACCCGAGAAAAGTCTGCGGGCCCTGGAAGCAGATGTGCCCGACTTGGCCCTCAGACAGCTCGCCGCCAGCCATGCCCGCGGCGTCCATGGCTTCGCGGATCGACAGGCGATAGGCCGGCATCGCCCATCCGATGCCGCGCTCCAGTTGATTGGCTTCGGACGTGAGGCGCGTGTAGGTGCAGAAGCCGGAGGATTCGGTGAGGCCGAGCCCGGTCGCGATGCTCGGCGCCATCTGCAACATGCGGTCGAGGAAACCCCGCGGCACGGCTTGCCCGCCGTACACCGCGGTTTCGAGGCTGGCGAGATTGCGCCGCGCGAATTCCGCCGTGCGCCACTCCAGGTTGAACATGGCCGGTATCTGGCCGATGAGCGTCACGCCGTAACGCTCGATGGCATCGAGGCTCTTGACGGCATCGAAAACCTCCAGCGTCACCGCGGTCGCCCCCGTGAACAGCGATGTGAGCAACACCTCGGCCTGCCCGCCCACGTGCGACGCGGGAAGATTGCACAACACCCGTTGCCCCGGTCCGAAGCGAAATGCGGCGCCGAGACAGAGATTCTGGCAGGTAATGCCGCGGTGCGAGAGCAGCGCCGGCTTGGGCGACCCGGTCGACCCGGTAGTGAAGATCACCTGCGCGCCATCGTTTTCCGCCACGTGCGATTCCACCGGCTGCGGCCGGGCGCGCGCCAGCAGATCGAAGACACTGGCCGCCCCCGCGATGCACTCGTTCGCGGGCGAGAACTGGATGAAATGTTCAATGGAACCGCACCGCGCGCGAACGGCCTCGCCCAGAGCGGCGAAATCGGCCGCGGGGGTCTTTCCCAAAAAGAAATACCCTTTCGGCCGGATCAGGCTCAGGCAGCGGATGACCTCGGCGGGCTGCAAGCGCAGATCGAGCGGCGCGTGAATCACGCCCAGCTGGAAGCAGGCCAGCTCCAACAGGACATGTTCGTTGAGCAACGGCAGCGAGGCAGCCAGGAAATCACCATGGCGAAAACCCAGCCGCGCCAGTTCGGCCGCGATGGCGCTCGACCCGCGATCGAGGTCGCGCCACGTGAGCGTGGTCCCGCGCGTCGCATTTACAACGGCCACGCTGTCCGGCTGGCGCGCGGTCCACCAGTCCACCGCTGAGTGAATCAAATGACGGTCCCGGTATTCGGTTTCGAACTGTTCCAGCGTGACTTGCGGGATGGGCTCCATCGCCATGGATTCTATCTTGACACCGATTTCCGTAACCCGCGAAGCTGGCTGCCGCCGCGACCTGACCGCTCCCTGTGGTCGCGGCTCCGTTTGCTTTCGGGGCCGCGGCCGCGAGGGAGTGGATCATCGGAAAGCTACACCATCGCGAAGTTTTGAAGCTTTTGAAACCTACGGAACCCAGCCGGGCTTCACGTAGGCATAGAACATCACGACCAGGCCAATCACGGAGGCCAGCAGCACGCTGTGCTTCAGCGTGAAACGGAAAAGCAACGACTCGTCTTCGCGCTTCAGCGAGGTGGCGGCGGCGGCCACCGCGATGCTGCTCAAGCTGATCATTTTGCCCATCACCCCGCCGGCCGAATTGGCGGCGGCCATCAACACGGGGCTCATCCCCAGCTTGCCGGCGGTCACCACTTGCAGGGTGCCGAAAAGCGCGTTAGCGGAAGTGTCGCTGCCGGTGAGAAAGACGCCCAGCCAGCCGAGCAGAGCGCTGAAGAACGGGAACAGAGCGCCCGTGGCGGCGAAGGCCAGGCCCAGCGTGGCGGTGGCGCCCGAGTAGTTCATGAGAAATGCCAGTGCGAGGACGGCGGCCAGCGTGAGTTCCGCCAGCGCCAGTTGCCGGGCGGTGTGGCCGAGGACGCGCGCGAACTGGCGCGGCTTCAAGCCGGCAATCATTGCGCCCAGAATGGCCGCCAGCAAGCACGCGGTGCCCGAAGCCGAAAGCCAGGTGAAGTTATAGGAAGCTGCGTAGGGGGAAGGCCTGGCAACCACCGGCGGCATGCGCTCGACGGCGTTGTGGAGCGCCGGCCAGGCAAATGCGATGCTGACGCGGCTGAGCTGGGTCTGCAGCGGCTTGTAGCCCCAGAGCAGCACGAAGACCACCAGCAGGGCATATGGCGCCCAGGCATGTGCGACTCGCCAGCCGGTGTGAGTGGGCGCGGGCCGCGAATCCGCTCCGCTTCCGCGCGGCTTCCAGAAGCGGAAGAGCACGATCAGCGAAGCCATGGCGGCCATCGACGCCAGGATATCGGTGAGCTGCGCGCCGACGAAGTTCGAAATCGCGAACTGCATTCCGGCGAAAACAATGCCGCATATGGCGGCGGCCGGAAGAACGGCGCGCAGTCCCTTCCATCCCGACATCACCACAATGAGATATGCCGGAACGAACAGCGAAACCGGCGCGCAGATGCGGCCCACGGCGGCGCTCAAACGGTCGAGCGGAAGGCCGGTCGAGACCGCCAGGGTGGTGACCGGAATTCCAATGGAACCGAAAGCGACCGGCGCGGTATTGGCGAGCAGACAAATGGCCGCGGCGTAGAACGGCGAAAAGCCCAGGCCCACGAGCATGGCGGCGGCCACGGCCACCGGTGTTCCGAACCCAGCGGCGCCTTCGATGAATGCGCCGAAAGCGAAAGCCACCAGCAGCGCTTGCAACCGCGCGTCATCGGTAAGATGGCCGATGGAATCCTTGAGCAGATCGAACTTGCCGCTCTCCAGCGTCACGCGGTACAGCAGGATGGCCGAGAACACTACCCAGCCGATGGGGAAAAGACCGAACGCCGCGCCGTAGGTGACAGCGGCGAAGAGCCTTCCCACGGGCATGCCGTAAACTCCCCCGGCCACCACCGCGGCCGTGCCCAGGCCCACCAACGAAGCGATCCATGCTGGCTTGCGGGCCACGCCCAACAAGATCAGCAGGGCAAAAATGGGAATGGCCGCCACCAGTGCCGAGAGCGGCAGGCTGTTCTCGACCGGCGCATAGTTCTGTTGCCACATGTTTAGCCGTTCCTTGACTAAGGGCCTGTCAGATATGACTTGGCCATTCCGGCGTGGCGCACGCACACGTCGGTGCCGCGTCGGCACTCGTGCCGACGCAGGGCGCCGCCGAAAAAAAGACGTGTCGAGAAGAGTCTCGACACGGCGCCGACGAGTGCGTGCGCCACGCCGGTCGCAAGGAGTGGTTATTTCGTGACAAGCCCTAACCACGAACAGGTTTAACACATGGCTCGGGTGCAGGTTTGCCCGTTGGTGATTACGGCCTCGACCAGCCCCGTGCCGGTCAGCAATCAAGGCTGGCAGGATGGCTGCTTCGACGAGTAGCGGCGAAGCGGGCAACGAGCAAAAAGCTCATGCGCCATTCTCCAGCCGCAGGTTCTGGAACTGGGGGATTAGCGCAAACGGGCGAGCTAGCGCCGCGATCGATTCGCCGGTCTGCCGCACATTGCTTTCCGCGAATACCGCAGGATCGCCGGCGGCCAGGCGTAGGTAGCCGATGCGCGTGGGATCGATGCGCATCAGGCGGCAGCAGGTTGCATCCACCGCCACCGGGTCGGCGCCCGCCACCAACACGCCAATCGGTTTGGGAACGCCTTGAATGGGGCCGTTGCCTTCCATCCCGACGATGCCGTCCACCAGGGTGAACTGCCGCGGAAACACAGTGTGCAGGTCCGCCACCGATTCGTCGATGCCGGCCCAGTGCAGCACGTTCTTCGGCCATCCGTAGACGCCGCCGGGCACTACGCCAAACAGGTTCTTCATCGAGAGTGTGGCGCCGGTCCAGTGATGCGTCTTCATTTTGGGCATGGACACCACCAGCGCGGCGCCCAGCACGGTATTGGCCAGGTAGACGCGCTTGAGCTTGGAGAACCGCCGCGGCAAATCGACCAGCGTGACCTCATCCACGTTGAGATCGACGAAACAGTCTTCGAAATCGGGAATGGTCTCGAAATAGCCGGCGGCTTCGGCCAGATCCAGCGTATCGCGGCGATTCCCCGGGCCCTCGGCGATAGTCACCCGGGAAGCGCCCAAGGCGCGGAAGGCCTCGCAGGCTGCATGAACCAGCAGCGGGTGGGTATTGATGGCGCTTTCCGGCTCGAACTCGACCAGGTTCGGCTTGATCACCACGGGACGGCCGCGAACCACCGCGCTTTGCGAAGCGGCCAGCCGGCGCACGATATCGAAGAGCCGCTGGTCATAGGCCGGAGCGCGCACAATGGTGGTCTCCGAAGGCGTCAGGTGCACCGGCCGGGCACAGCCGCTGGCCAGCAGCGCCGCCGAACCCGCCAGCCAATCCCGCCTTGTGATCGCTCCTCCCATGGCTCAGATCCAGAACGCGCTCTTACCCGCCACCGCTTCATCCGCCAGGATGCTGGTGGCTACCTCCGGGACGGTGCGGTATGCGATGCCCGGCGGCGGCGTATAACCCTCGGGCATGCTGGCGTGCGCCGTCAACCCGAGCCGCAGCCAATTCAAGGCATCCGCCGTATGGCACTGATCGAGGAACCGCAGCGCCACGGCCAGCGACTGGTCCGTCTGCGGCCCGTCGAAACCGCGCAGGGCAGCCAGCGCCATGCCGGTGGTCTCCGGATAGGCGCCGGTTTCGTACCCGAAGGCCCTGGTCGACCCGTGGTTCCATCCGCCGCCCTTGCACATGCGGTTGATCAGGAACCGCCGGCCTTCCTCAATCCGCGATGCCAAGCCAGGTGCGGGCCGCAAGCGGTTCTCGCGGTCCAGGGCAAGGATCGCCATCGAGGTGGGACTCACCCACGCCGCGCTGCCGGTCACCCAGGGCCATCCGGGGGCCGTTATTTCGGACGGAGTGTGGCTGCCCATCATCCATTGCCGGATTCTGTACAAGGCGCTCGATTCCATCCCCGTGCTTGCCGACAGCCAGGCCGTGGCACGGCTGTGCCGCTCCCCTCCCAGGCGCTCCACGGGCAATAGAGCGACCAGCGAAGTTACCCAGCAGCTTTCCCCGACGCCGGGACGCGCCTGCCAGCCACCGTCTTCCCGCTGCGCCGCACGGATCCAGTGGAGACCCCGTTCGACGGCCTCCGAATTGCCGGACGACGTCAGCGCGAGCAAGGCATAGACGGTCGGCTCGGTCCAGGAACCGCCGTGGCGATAGGGCCATCCACCGTCGGGGTTTTGCTGTTGGAGCAGTATGGGTATCGGCATCACTTGCGCCTCCGGACGGGGCGCATTGCAGGCGGCGGCGTTGCGCCGCGCTCAGCGGTCAGGTCTGTGGCGGCGCCGGCGAGCCAGCACCATGACCAAAGTTATGCCGGCCCCGAGCCAAAGTGCTCCGAGGATTGGCAGAGACATGCGTTCTCCTTTTTGTCCCAGCCGCCGGGACCTTTTCAAAACCCCGAACGGCTGGGACTGTCTTGGATCCGCGCTACGGCGAACCGCTCTACCGCGAACGCGAACGGCGCGTTCGGCGCCGGCGCAAGAACATGAAAATCGCTCCGCCAGCTACCAGCCACAGCAGAGTTTGTAGAATTGTACTGGTCGTCATAATCCAAATTCTCCTCTTGGTTAACCCACCTTGTTCATCATCGGGAACAGGTACTTGAAGATCTGCAACAGCGCCGGCCCGGCCGCCACAATTATGATCGCTGGCAGGATACAAAAAAAGATCGGAAAAACGAGCTTCACGCCTACCTTACCGGCCCGTTCTTCGGCTTCCTGGCGGCGCCGCGTGCGCATGAAGTCCGAGTGATTGCGCAGGCTCTCGCCCATGCTGGTGCCGAACCGGTCATTCTGGATCAGGATCGCCATCAACTTGCGAATTTCCGGCTCACCCGTCCGCTCGGCAAAATTGCGCAAGGCGTCGGACCGCCGCTTGCCCGCCCGCATTTCCAGATTGACCAGGGAAAGCTCTTCGCTCAATTGCGGATGGCTGATGGCGAGTTCGCGCGCGACGTGCTGGATCGCCTGGTCCAGGCCCAGGCCGGCTTCCACCGATACCACCAGCATGTCGAGCATGTCCGGCAGGGAAAGCCGCAGGATGGTCTGGCGTTTCTTCACCTTCTTCTCGAGGAAAAACTTCGGCAGAATCCATCCCGCCATCGCCCCGAATACCAGCAGCAACACCTTCAACATCGTGTTGGACGGCATCTTGGCCAACAGCAGGAATGACAGCATCACCAAGGCCGCCGTGCTGATGACCCGCAGACCATAGAATACAGGGGCCGCGCTCTCAGAGCGGAATCCAGCGCGGATCAGGTCAACTCTGAGCGTGGCCACTTCCTCTTCGGACGAAGGCATCTTGGAACCGACGGTCTGCAGAAACGTCACCACGGTGCCCGGGCGGTGCCCTTCGAGGTCGCCAGTCACCCGCGGACCGTCCAGAATCACGGGATTGCCGAGTTGACGCAGATACTTGTTAGGCTTGTAGACCCAGCGATAACCGAGCCATGCCATCAGCAGCATGACCATGAGAAACGTGGCAATCGACAAGAATATCGGGTGCGTCATATCAAACCTTGATCGTGATGATCTTCCTAATAAAGTAATAGCCGATGAACTGGGCGGCGATCGAGGCGCCAACCAGCCACCTGCCGTCGGGATCCTTGGCCATACCCTGCAAGTACCCAGGCGCCACGACCAGCATGCCGAGCATGGTGACGATCGGCAGCACGGTCAAAATGGTGGCGGTCAATCGGCCGTGCGCGCTAGCCGCCCGGACCTGCCCCTTGAGCCGGAAGCGCTCGCGGATCACATAGGCCAGCCGCGTCAGGATTTCCGCCAGATTGCCGCCGGTTTGCTTTTGCAGCAGCACCGAAGAGGTAAAGAACCGTACATCCAACAAAGGAACGCGTTCGGCGAAGTTGCGCAGAGCGGCTTCGAGCGTCGCGCCCAGGTTCTGCTCGTTGAACAGCGTGCGGAACTCCTGGCCTAGAGGGTCCGCCAATTCCTCACCCACCATTTGCAGGCTAATCGTAAAAGCGTGGCCGGCCCGCATGGAGCGCGACAGAAAATCGAGGGCCTCGGGAAACTGCTCTTCGAGTGTATCCAAACGCTTCTTGCGCTTCTTCCGCACGTAAGCGTAAGGCAGGAACCCGAACAGCACCGCCAACGCGATGGCCGTGATGAGGCGGTTGCCCAGAATTCCGATCAGCGCCCCCAAGCCGAGGCCGGGAATGCAAAGTAAACCCATCGCCAAGAGCATATGCGTCGCCGACCAGCTTAAGCCAGCCTGCTGAATCTGCCGCTGTGCGTGCCGGGCGACCCGGAACGCTTTGATGCGGGCCATCAACCCGTCCGGCTTATCGATATCGACCTCGCGCAACAGGTTGCTGATCTCCACCACCGGCTCGCCGGAGGCGACGTGCAACCGGTCGATCATTTTCTTCTTTTGCCGCGCATCGACGAACTGCATGCCGACCTTGGTCGCGGCCAGCACCAGGGAGAAAATCAGCACCCAGACGGCAATCAACATCACGGTCATTTAGTTAATCTCCACCACGGTCTGGAACATCTGCTGTGGCAGGGTGATCCCGGCCGCCTTGAGGCGCTCGTAGAACTTAGGCCGGATTCCGGTGGCGCGGAAGCGCCCCAGCACCTTGCCGGTTTCGCTGATGCCCGTCTTTTCGAAAAGGAAGATATCCTGCAGGGTGATGATGTCCTGCTCCATCCCCACGACTTCGGTGATGTGGGTGACCCGCCGGCTGCCATCGCTGAAACGCGAGATCTGCACGAACAGGTTGACCGCCGCCGCAATCTGCTGCCGGACCGAACGGATTCCCATGTTGGCGTTGGCCATGCCCACCATCACCTCCAGACGGCCGAGGGCGTCGCGGGGGGTATTGGCGTGGATGGTGGTTAGCGACCCGTCGTGGCCCGTGTTCATGGCCTGCAACATGTCCAGCGCTTCTTCCGCGCGGACCTCGCCCACGATGATCCGGTCGGGCCGCATACGGAGAGCGTTGATCACCAGTTGCCGAATATGAATGGCTCCAACGCCTTCCACGTTGGCCGGACGGGTTTCCATGCGCGCCACGTGCGTTTGCTGCAGCCGCAACTCGGCTGCATCCTCAATCGTCACAATGCGCTCATCCTCGGGAATGTAGCTGGACAAGGCGTTGAGCAGCGTGGTCTTGCCGGCGCCGGTTCCGCCGCTGATCAGGATGTTGAGCCGGGCCTTCACGCACGACTTCAGCAGCTCCAGCATGCCCTCGGTCAGCGATAGCTTGGTTACCAGATCCTCGCCCTTCAGACCGTGGCGGCCGAAACGGCGGATGCAAAGCAGCGGGCCGTCCACCGCTACCGGGGGAATGGCTGCGTTCACGCGCGAGCCGTCCGGCAGACGTGCGTCCACCAGAGGCGAGCTCTCGTCGACCCGGCGCCCCACGCGCGACACCACTTTCTCGATGATGCGCAGCAGGTGCGCGTCGTCCTTGAATTCCACCGGCGTCCGGTACAGCTTGCCGGCCCGCTCCACGTACACCAGCTTGGGCGTGGTCACCAGGATGTCGCTAATGGTCGGATCCTGCAGCAGCGGTTCGAGCGGCCCCAACCCGAACACCTCGTCGAGAATCTCCTCGATGACCCGGTCCTTTTCCACCAGGCTGAGCGGCGTCTTCTCTTCGTCCACGAGCTTGGCAACGGCCACCCGGATCTCGGCCCGTACCCGATCACCCGCCATCGAGGACAATGCTTCCAGGTTGATGCGGTCGAGCAACTTGCGGTGCAGCGTGAACTTCAACTCCTGGTACTCGGGAGTGGAGCCCTCGCGCGTGAACAACCGGTTTACCCAGCCAGCCTCCCGGTTATCTCCCTGCCTCGCCGGCAAATCCATCAAAACGGCCATTGGTGTTCCTTCCTTCTCATCGATCGAACAGCCCGAAGCGCTTCGTGGTGCTCTTCTTTTCTTCTTCAATGTTGGCCAGCTTCAGGGCCAGCTTTGAAATCTGTTTGCCAAGTTCCCCCGTGCGGTTCAGCATCCGTCCCTCCGCGTACGTTTCATAGAGGTCCGGGTAGTCGTTGGGGATCATGAAGAAAATCGGCAGCCCGAGCATCTTTTCCAGCTCGCTGGCAGTGATATCCAGCCGTTTTGGAGAACGATTGAGGATCAGCTTGATCTTGTGTTTACCGAACCCGCTGTCGAGCAGCGTCTGCGTTATCTGCTTGGCCTGGTGCAGGGCCGGCACCTCGAGCGTGGTGACCAGACAAGCCTCGTCGCATTCCTCCAGTGCCGACATGCAGATCGGGCTCAGACTCCGTCCCAGGTCCACCATCGTCCAGTCGTAATGCGGCTTGACGAAGGCCAGCACGTGGCGCACCTGTTCTTCGGTGGGCCGCATCTTGGAAGCCAACGCCAGCGGCGATGCCACGATCTCCACCCCGGGAATGCCGTTCGACACCAGCGCCTTCCAATAGTGGATGTCCAGCCGGTGCAGGTTGGTAATGGCGTCCAGAATCGAGTACACCGAGCTCGTCTTGGTGATGAACCCCACCATCCCGGCGTCCAGATCCAGATCCGCCAGCAGCACCTTCTGGCCTTGCCGGCCGAGCTCCGCCGCGACATGGCAGATGATCGTAGTGGCGCCGCAGCCCCCCTTCGCCGAGAAGAAGCCCACTGCCTTGCCCACGCCCTTCGACCCGCCATCGCGCCGGCGGCTGCGCTCCGACGAGCGCCGCTCGAGCGCTTTGCGCAGCGGATCCCGCAGCGGCGGGTAGAGGTACTCGTTGATGCCCGCCCGCAGCGACGAAAGAATGGCGGTTGGATCGGCCGACGTATTGAGCGCGATGATCATCGGGTCGCCGGTAACCGCGCGGATCGACGACACGAGGCCCTCGAGAGGTTCCCTCCACCCGCTGATGTCCACCAGAACCACGTCCGGCCGCATCCGCTCCAGCCGGTCGAGGAAATTGCTGACATCGCCCACGTCCTGATGCTCGACGATGACGCGGAACGGCAACTCGTTCAGGCAGGCCTGGGCCTGCTCCCACAGCTCGCGATTCTCGATCGCCAGGCCGATGGTTAGAGGGTACATGGTCGCATCCCCGGGGTCCCCGTTACTGCTTGACCGGGGCCGCGGCAGGTGCAGCCGCAGGGGCCGCCGCCGGCGCTGGGTTCTGGTTGAGAGGCTGATCCGAGCTGACCGCCTGCACGGCCGGCGCCAGGTATGGAGCGGCGCCCGTCCTGGCGCCCGTGGCGGATTCCTTCTTCATCTGCTCGAACATGTCGTCGTAGGGCAGCGGCGCCACGTTCAATTCGGCTGGGAGTCCGGTCTTGTCGATGCCCGGCTGCTGCACGGAAGGCGAGATCGGCTTCATGTACGGCTCTTGCCAGCTCAGCTCGGGAAGGGGCTGCCCCGCTTTGATCGGCCGCACCAGCTCCGGTGTCACGATTACCAGCAGTTCGGAGTTCTCCCTCGTCCACACCTTGCTCTGGAACAGTTTGCCGAGCAGCGGAATGCTCGACAATCCGGGGATCTTCGATAGGTTGTTGCTCAACGTTCTGTCCATCAGGCCGGCGATGACGAAACTCTGGCCGCTCTCCAGCTCGATGGTGGACTCGGTCTTCTGGGTTTTCAGACCGGGTATCGAGAAGCCATCGATGGTCACGCTGGTCGAGGTGTCGATCACACTGTATTCCGGCGCGACCCGCATGCGGATCGTGTTGCGCGGCGTGATGACCGGCAGGAACTTCAGTTTGACGCCGTATTCCTCGTACATCACCGTTACCGCGCCCGTGGACGCGCCCGCCTGCACCACTGGGATGGGGAACGAACCGCCCGAAAGGAAATTCGCCTCCTGTCCGTCGGTGGTCAGCAGGTTCGGCTCCGCCAGTATCTCGGCCAGGTTCTTTTTCTCATAGGCCTGGATGGCCGCGCCGAGGTTGATGTCCTTGCGGAAAAGAAGGATCTGCGCCACACCGGAAAGACTGGTGGTGCTGGTGATGCCGTTGACGGCGCTGCCGACGGTGCCGCTGCTGCTGTTGCTGGTGACACTCGGCGACGTGCCGCCTTGCGATGGAGTGATGCTGGTCTGCTGGTTGAAAGCGTTGGTGAGGAGGGCGAAGCCCAGGTCCCGTTCGGCACTGATGTCAATGGTGGCGAACTTCACCTTCAAGAGTATTTCGGGTCCGCTGGGCGCCACGGCCACCCGCAGCAGGTTCAACGGCTTGCCCAGAGTCGCGGCAATCTCCATCACGCGGTTGGCGCTCATCATGTCCCGCACCGCGCCGCGCACGAAGACCGTGTCGTTATCGAACGTAATATTGATGTCGTCGTTCGGAAAATCGCGCGCAATCTGTTGCCGGACGGCCTCCAGCCGGACCGGGCTCACGCGCACCGTCAGGTCGTAGACCAGGCGGCGGCCGCCGTGCTGCCAAACGATCAACGACGTTTCGCCAGCGGCCTTGCCGTTGATCAGCACTTCCTGCGGATTGATGGCGATGGCTTCCACCAGTTCGCCGTTGGCCACCGAGATTTTATCGATCTTGAGCGGGCTGTCGATGATCAGACTCTTGCCCACGGTAGCTACCAGCTTGCCCTCGATGCCGGATCGAGATGAGCCGGCGGCGGCCGGTTCCTGGTTCGAGGGGGCCGAATCGGCCCCTGAAAGGACGATTGCCGGCGCCATCCAGGCGGCCAGCAGGCAGATGGCGATTCCACTGGTGCGTGTCATTTAGTCACCTCCGGGGCGGGCTCGAACTTGGCTTCTTTTTTATCCTTGCCGGAGATAATCTCCATCACAAAAGCCGATTCCTTCGGCGGCGCCACCTTAGGGGCCGGGGGCTTCGGGGGCGCCGGGCGAACCGGCCGCTCCTCCGCGACGCTCGGCAAGGCGAGTCCGCCGTTGAACAGACGGCCCACCGAGGTGCCCGTAGTCTTGGCAATGGCTTTGTCCATCGGGTTGCGCAGCGCGAGCTGCACCGTGGTCTGCGCCGATGCCAGGCTCAAAATCTCCGCCTGCTCGGGGGTAGCCAGCACGGTGATCACCTGCACCACCACCGGCTTTCCTTCCGGGTCCTTCTTGAAGTCCTGTCCAGCCGAAAGCACCTCGACGTCCTGCAACAACGTCTTGGTCACCGTCCCCTGGCGGTTGTCGGAGCCCGGTGCGTTGCCCGAGATCAACACGTCCACGTGCATGCCCGCCACTACGAACCCCGCCACTCCGGCCACTTCGTTGACGCGCAGCGGCACGGCCCGCATACCGGGCGGAATCAGTACCGAGAACCCGCCTCCCGCGCCCTTCGGTGCCAGGCGCTTCTCGATCACCGGTTCCTTGGCCATGATCGCGATCATCACGCCGCGCCCCACCAGCTCCTGAGGCCGGCTGGTGGATCCATCGGGGAAGGGGCCGGTCCAGTCCGCCAGCTTCACGTCGTCTTCCTTGATGACCGAGCCCACATCCAGGTCTTTGGCGGCCACCGCAATCTTGGACGTAACCGGCGCCACGACCTGTGGTTGCGTATTGTTCTTCAGCGCCCGGTACAACAGGGAGCTTACAGCCAAAGCAATCACGGCTGCGAAAACTAAAACCCCGACGAATCTCTTGTTCATTTTACCTTCCCGCCGTCCGCCGCGGCTCGGCTTGACTTACGGGACCTCACCGCCTCTTCCCACATTGGCGGCCCGATCGCTAAATCTATGCAAGAGATGCAGCCGCAGCGCTTTGGGCTTGGCTCTTTCAACTGCGCTGCGGCCATCTCGCTATCATCTGTCATCATCCCAGCCGGCAATTCACACCGGCTTCGTGAGCAGATCTGTCCGCATCGGGCGGACAACCTGCTCAGCCGGGAAGTCTAGGTGGTGGAGGCCGCAGCGGCTGCAGCCAACTGGCTATTGGTGACTACCCAGATCTTCTGGATGCTGCCACCGGCGCCGATGAAAAGCGCGGCCGAGGCCAGAGCCACGAAAGCCAACAGCAACGTGTATTCAATCAGGTCCTGGCCTTGTTCATCATTCCAAAGGTTACGCAGATACGTCATTTCGATTCGCTCCTAAGTCTTGGATCCAAGTTCTGTGATCGCTCGATCACAGGTTAGTGTCTTCGTGACCTCTCGATCACGGCCTGCTCCGCCCCCAATGGCGGCGGAAGCTCGATCCCCCAACGACTGGCCACGCGCCCGGAATACCAGCGCCACGCCATCGTCATACACCACCCGCCATCGGCACGACTCTTTCAAGGCGCCGGTCAGCGGCGAGTTGGGGGGCATTAAAACCGTATCCACTGCGAACCGGGCCAATGTCTGGTCCCAGCCGTAGTTCACATTGAGGACTTGGAGCATCTTGGTCTCGAAGTCCTCCCCGTAGAAATCGCTGCGCCCGTCCACGAACACTCTGGACCGCGGATACAGGCGGTAAATCAGATAATCGCCCCACTGATCGAAGGTGAAAACCCGCGCCGCCGGATACTGCCGCAGCGCGCTCACCGCGTCGGCGGGATAGCGCGTGGGATCGAATTCGGCCCGGAAGCCCTTCGGCGGATGGGGCGCGTACAGGAGCGCGGCCACCAGCGCCACGCCGGCCAGGCTGGCCAGGTGCCAGCGGCCGATGGCGTCGGTCTCGCTGGTTTCCCGCATCACGCGATTGATCCGCGCCGTCAGGTTCCGCAACCACGCCGCCACCGGCGCCGCTGCCAGATTCCGCATGCCGGCGTCCGCCGCGGCCGCCACCATCGGCGCCACCACGATCATGAAAATCGGAATATTGCGCGCCGATAGCAGCGCTGCATGAGCCCACAACAGGAACAACAGCGGCTCGGCATAGTTGCCCCGTTTTGCGTACCACGCCGCCGCGAGCACTCCGCCCGCCAGCATGGTCTCGAAGAAGATCGCGATCGGATGGTGGAAGCTCACCGAAAGGAACTCCATGATCCGTTCACTCAGGTACGGATCGCGAAGGTACTGCCAAACATGCACGTGCAGGTGGTAGGTATACGGATTCAGCAGGCTAGCCGCCAGGCACGCCAGGGCGCTCAGGAAGTACTTACCGGCCTGCGCGAAGACCGCCGCCCGGCCTTCCCCGCCGGCCGCCAGCAAGAATCGCAGCAACTCCGCCACGCCGAAAACCGAGATCAGCACCATGCCCACCGGGAATCCGCCGTGAAGGTTGCTCCACAGCACCGTCAGCACCGGAAGCAGCACCAGCCACGGAATGCCGGCCACCTTCGTGTGCCCATCCCGCACGCGATCGAGCGCGCTCAAGAAAATCACCGCAAACAACAGCGTGTACAAATGGGGCCGCGCCAGCCAGTGAATCGACGAACCCGCCATTGCCAGCACCGTCACCGTGATCGCCAGCACCGCGTTCGATTTGCGGCGCGCCAGGCGGAACACCAGCGCAAAGGTAACCGCGATCAACAGCATCGCGAACAACGAAACCGCGGCCAGGCCGCCGATCTTGTTCAGACCCGCGAAAACCACATCCGCCAGCCACTCCCATGCGTACCAGATGCTGTCCGGTTTGGAATAAGAAAACAGATCCCGATACGGCACCGCATGGTGCGCCAGAATCCACTCGCCGGTCCGAATATGCCAGCCCGTGTCGCAATCGCTCAGCAGAGCGATCAGCCCGCCCATACGCCCAAACAACAAAGCCATCGGCATCAGGAATGCGATGTCCGCCAGCGACGGCAGCACCTTGATCGCAACTCTTGAGCCAACCGTGTTCATAAACTCACGCCATCCATGCCGGAGACTGTACATCCTCCGTCGTGTGCAACCGGTCGAGAAATGCCCGGAAATCCATGTAATTGACCCGTAACGCCACCACCGGATACCCGCGGCCCGAGTCCGTCAACCGCAACACCGTCCCCTGGCAATGTATGCACTTCTGGCCAAATCCGTGATTGGCCGGCAATTCCAATTCGAGCGTCAGAATCTGCCCCAGCGACGGCACCGGCAGCGTCTCGTCTCCACCGTGCCACGCCACCAGAATGCCGCTGCGGCTGATGTTCTCCGTATATAGAGTGCTGCGTAACCACAGCGCCGGCGACGTGACATGGCACCGGAGTTGGATATCGATCCTCGGGCTCTCGCGCCGGTTGATATTCCTCATGCGCTTTGCTTCGACACTCGCGAGGGTAGCGCGCTAATTGTCTTGCCATCAATATCGTAAATGGGCTATATCCATCTGTATTCGAAGGTTATTAGGGGTCAATTCGCGCGTCTGACCGACAGTGCTGGTGGCCGTCGGAGGCGATTGTCCCGGTGATTCCCGATGGCGGGCCCGCCCGCGATAATCCGATCGTTAGGGTTAGTATACGGCACTATCCGTCAATTTTCGAGATATATGTTGTCCACCGATAGGAGTCCATTATAGCATTCGATTTGTATTGAAAACACAAGCTTTACGATAAATAACCCGCAGAATATCCAGCGTATTACATGGTTAATGTTGTATATTAATGTGGATTTATTGCTGAATGTCATTGACAACCGAAGTAAATAGCCCGACAATTCTGGTTGAACAGTACTGGATACAGAAAAATCTGACGCCGGCTTAATTGCACGGCACGGACTGTTTCAAGAGGTGAAGAATAATGACGCGGATTCTTTTATACAGTGATGAACCCATCCTGGCCAAGGGCCTTGAATCGGTCTTGTGCCAGGTCGATACCTTTGAGCTGCTGCCAAGCTGCAATACGGTAACCGGCCTCATGGAGCAGATCACGCAAGGCGTACCGGACCTGGTGCTGATGGACCTGACACCGGAGATCACCTTCGCCGTGCTTAGCGAAATGCAGCACGCGATGCAGAGCACCAAGATCGTGCTCTGGGTGAACTCGATTTCGACCGAACTGGCGTTCCAAGCGATGGGTTTGGGGGTGCGGGGCATTTTACGAAAAACCCTGGCCACCGACTTGCAGGTTAAATGCCTGCAGAAAGTCCAGGCCGGCGAGCTGTGGTTTGAGAAGGCGCTCACCGATAGTTTCCTTTGCGCACGCCGCGTGGCGTTGACGCAGCGCGAGGGGCAGCTTGTGAGCCTGCTCTCGCAAGGCCTCAAGAACAAGGAAATCGCCACCACGCTGATGATTTCCGAAGGCACCGTGAAGGTGTACCTTTCCAGACTCTTCCAGAAGGTCGGCGTGAAGGACCGTTTCGAATTGGCGCTGTTCGGCTTGAAAAACCTGACCACCGGCCAGCTTCCGATCTCCGACAAGAGCCATCGCGGCGCATCGGCTGGCATGCCCGGCCTGCGATCGCTGGTTCTCGAGAAGCCGATGGACCGGGACGCCTCACCGGTGCGCTTCCCCACTCCACTGAGGCCGCTAGCCTCGCGTTACTGATCGACCGGTACACTCTCTCGATTGCCAACGGGCGGTGAGCAAGCAGCCCGTCCGTTGGCCCAGCGGACATCTCTGAGCGCCCGCTGCCCTGTTTGCCCCGCAACGAATGTACTCTCACGCCGTCAAGAAGCCGCTATTCCGCTGTTGTCCGCATGCTCGACACCCGAACCAGATGATATTCTGATGATTCCATCACACCCGGCCATCCCGATCGTCATGCAGCCTCACGCTCTTTTCCCTCGTTGGCTCCGGCGCGCCGCCGCTGGCCTGACTCTCGCATATGCCTTGGTTCTCGCCTCTCGGCCGATGCGAGGCCAGGAACCGATCTTCACGCCGTTCCACCAGAACGGAATCTACGCGCTCGGCGAAAAGGCCGGCTGGACCGTGACGCTCCCGCAAAGCGCAACCTCCGGTTCGCATTACACTTACACCGTCAAGAAGAATAATTTCGATGTCGTCGCGGCCGGCGCCATCGATCTCTCGTCCGGCAGCGCCACCATCGGGACCTCGCTCAGCGAGCCGGCCATGCTCTATGTTGAAGTCAAGCCGGATGCGCCGCCGGCGCAGGCAGGCTCAAACGGGGCCGCGCCGGCTGCCGTGAAGCACACCGCCATCCACCTCGGCGCGGCCATTGCGCCCTCGCAATTGCAGCCCTCGGTTCCGCGTCCCGCCGATTTCGACGCCTTCTGGGACGGCAAACGGAAAGCTCTCGCCGCCATCCCGATCAATCCCGCCCTCACGCCCAGCCCAACCGACAAGCCGGGCGTGGAATTGTACACCGTCAAGCTGGACAGCCTCGGGTCCCACGTTCAGGGCTACCTCGCCAGGCCCGCTAAGGCGGGCAAATTCCCGGCGCTCGTCGTATTCGAGTGGGCCGGCGTGCACGCGCTCCAGCCCGCCACGGTCACCGACCGCGCGGCGGAGGGCTGGCTGGCATTCAACGTGGATTCGCACGACTTGCCGCCCAGCCAGGCAACCGGGGTCGGCACCGGGTATCAGGCAATCGGCAACACCGACCGGGAAACGTGCTACTTCCTCAACATGTATCTCCGCGACTCGCGCGCCATCGACTACATCGCCTCTCGCCCGGATTGGGACGGCAAGAACATCGTCGTGATGGGCACCAGCATGGGAGGCCACCAGAGCCTGGCCGCCGCCGGCCTGAACCCGCATGTAACCGCGGTGATCGTCAACGAACCCGCCGGCGCCGACTCCAACGGCGATCTGCACGGCCGCAAGGCAGGCTACCCGAACTGGGACTCCACCAATCCGAAAGTCATGGAGACGGCGCTTTATTTCGACACCGTCAATTTCGCCTCTCGCATCAAGGCTCCCGTCATGGCCGCGATGGGCTTTATCGATATCGTTGTTCCCCCGGTCGGCGTCTGGATCGCGCTTGACCAGGTCCCCGGCCCCAAGGAAGCGATTCCGATGGTCGATTCGAATCACAATAACCTGACGCCCGATAAAATCGGCGCCTTCGAAACCCGTTCCAAGGAAGTGCTCGGCATCATCCTGAACGGCGGCGAATTCAAACCGAACGAAGAGCTGGCCCGCCAGAAGTGATGGAGCCGCTGCCGCACCTTGTGTCCCCAACTGCCCGGTAACGCCGGCGGTCTTGCCCGCCGGTGTGCCTCGTATCGAGTGCCCGCTCCACCGAGGCCGCTGTTCGTGCACGCCGCGCCGCGCTGCGCTCCAAGAGCACCGGCGACAAGATCGCCGGCGTTACCGGGCGCGTTCGCCGACTTACAGCAACTGCACTTCCCGCTGGATCTCGCCCGTCACCCGCGCGTCGGTGTCGCCGACGAACATATCGATCTCCGAGCGCACGCCGAAATGCGGCAGGTACACGCCGGGCTCAATCGAAAAGCACGTCCACGGAATCACCCGCCGCTCGTCGTGGTTTTCCAGGTTGTCCATGTTGGCGCCGTTGCCGTGCACTTCCACGCCGATCGAATGGCCGGTGCGATGCACGAAATACTCGCCATAGCCGGCGCTCGAAATCGCGCCGCGGCTGGCGTCATCCACTTCAAAGCCGCGCAATTGCCGGCCCGCCGCAACCGCCTCTTGAACCCGGCGTATGGCCGCGTCGCGCGCGTTCGTCACCACGGCAAAAACACTACGCATCTCCTCCGGCGGCTGGTCGCCGCAGAAGCCGGTCCAGGTGATGTCGTAGTAAACCGCCTCCGGCTGATCGAGCTTGGCCCACATATCGAGCAGCACCCAATCGCCCGGGCGAATCGGCGCGGTGACTTCCTCTGTCGGCTCGTAATGTTGATTGGACGAGTTGGCGTTCACGCCCACGATCGGGCCGTGATCGGTGATCATCCCCTCTTTGGCAAACCGTTCGCGAATGAACTTCTTGACTTCCACTTCGCTCAGCGGCGCGCCGTTGCGGGTGCGCTCGGCGATGAGGGCGAAGGCTTCCGCGCGCACCTTGTCGACCCTGCGACCGGCTTCCAGGTGCGATTCCAATTGCGCCGGCGTCCAACGCGCTTCGAACACCTGAATCAACTCCGCCGAGGTCACCACCTCCAGGCCCAGGCTGCGCACCAGCTCCACCGTGCCCGCATCCACCATCGCCACGTACGGAATGGCGCACAGCGGGGAATACTGCATCGCCACACGCTTCATCCCGGCCGTCATCTGGCGCAGCCGCTCTACCTGCTCGCTCCATCCGGAATAGAGCAGCTTTTCGCCCGGCGCTCCCGCGGTCATGCCGCGTTCGATCCGATGCTCGAGGCCGCGCGGCTCGCCCACAGCCGGTATCAGGTAATACCAGCGCCGCGTCGGCGTGCGTGGCGGCGTGAACCCGAGCACCCGGTACGCCAGCGGGTCGCGCAGGTGATGATCGAAAAACAACCAGCCGTCCAGCCCCTGGTTGCGTAATTCCTGCTGAATCTTGGCGAGTTCCATAAGCGGCAACTCCAGTCTATCCGATGCGCCGCGTTGTTAGGGCGTGTTCCAGAGGCTGCTGAAAAAAGTCCGAAGAAAATCTCTGGGCCACGGATGAACTTAGCGCGGCCTGTGGCCGCAACCAAAGGTGAAGCGTCCCTCGAGAGCGTATCATTGTGAATTATCCAAAAACACTCTGGTACGAGGA
>Ga0187871_10000685_pt1 | contig 31451 bp, 24 predicted proteins | sample June2016WEW_16_1_FD_132988 | JGI IMG/M metagenome (GOLD analysis project Ga0187871, IMG submission 132988) | Peatland microbial communities from SPRUCE experiment site at the Marcell Experimental Forest, Minnesota, USA - June2016WEW_16_10 | ecosystem: Environmental > Terrestrial > Soil >...
CACCCGCCGCAACTCTCGCTTGCTCATCCATGTCCTTCCCAGCTAAAACCTCCTCAGGAGATCTTTAGCTTAGGGGACATTTCTAACGAGGCCATAAGGGGACATTATCAAAGTGGGGCGACATCCCAATTGTGCAGTGTAATCGATTTTCGGCCCTGGCGGCCATGGCGGAAATCGAGTAACAGATTTCTTTGGTGTGGTTTGCTATTGTTAGGGACTATGGGCGAAACATGGGCCGAAGGGGAGTTTCAACGCTTCTGGAAGCGGCTTCAACAGCTTGGGCTGAATGCCTACGAATCGCGCTCGTACCTGGTCCTGCTGGGCCATCCAAGGTTCAAGGCGCTGGAGTTAGCGGCGCGCGCGCACGTACCCCGGCAGAAAATCTACGAGGTGCTCGACAGCCTGGTGGAAAAGGGCTTCGCCCAGGTGGTTCAGGAGCGCACCAAGCTCTTCTCGGCCGTGGAACCCAGTCTGGCGCTCCCCGCCTACATGTCCCGCAAGCGCCAGATCCTGGATCAGGAAATGACCGACCACGGCCGTGCCAGCATGGCTCTGATCGACGACCTGAAATCCGTCTATTCGGAAGGGCAGGAGGGCCGCGGCACGCTGGACTTCCTGCGCATCGTCAGCGATCCGTCGCAGACCGCCGCCGAGTACCGCCGCATGTTGTCGGAAGTGCGGTCCGAATATATGGAGTTCTCGCGCCCTCCCTATGCCGTCGATCCGCTGGATGAAAGGCTGGTGAAGCAGGCGCGGCTTTCCGGAGTCAAGTGCCGGCTGCTTTTCGAAAGCGGCACTCTGGACGACGCGCACCGTCACAGATTACAGGATTACGCCGCCGCCGGTGTCGAAGTGCGGCAAGTCGATTCGCTGCCCATGAAACTGGCCGTATTCGATGGCCGCCAGGGCATGATCGCCTTGCTCGATCCTGTGATTACGCGGCCAGCCTGGACCGCCGTGGTGTTCGATCACGAGGCCATGGGCGAGGCGATGACCGGCCTTTTCGAAGACCGCTGGCGGCGCGGACAAGCGTTGTAACGCAGCGAGGCGCCAGATTCTACCGCATCACTTGAAACGGCCCCACGGTCGATAAAGTCCCTGCCGGAACATTTACCTGAACGTGTCCCGATGTCGCGCCGGCGGGCACGGTGGCCACGATCTGAGCAGGTGACACGACCGTGAAACTGGCCGGCACTCCGTTGAAGATGACGCCGGTCGCTCCGGAAAGATCGGTGCCCAGTATCCTGATCTCCTCGCCGGCGATGCCATACACAGGCAAAGCTGCCACGAACGGAGGAAGTCCCGTGTCCAGCCGAAACACCGTACCGTCCGCGCCGTTCCCCGGGGGCGCGGTCCCTCCGCCCGACGTGGTCCCGTAGAACCGGCCGTCCGTACCCTGCACCAATGTCGCCCACGGATTGGCGCCGTCCGGGCCGCTGAACGTGTGCAGCGTGGTCAACTCTCCACGCGGCGTCAGTTCGAAGACTGTGCCTTGGCCGGGCGCTCCGCCCGCCGCGGTGGTGCCGTAGAAATTGCCGTCATTCGCTTGGATCACATTCTGCCGGGGATGTGCCCCGTCCGGGCCCTTGAAACTGTAAAGTGTGGTGAGCGTGCCGGACCCGGTGAACTGGAATACCGTGCCCTGATCGTTCGCGCCGCCGCCGATCGTCGTGCCGTAAAAATTCCCATCGGCAGCTTGAATCAATCCACCTTGCGGCCCTGCGCCGTCGGTCCGCCGGAATGCATGCAGCGGCGTCAGTTTGCCCGCCAGAGTCATTTCGAAGATCGTGCCGACTCCGTAAGGTCCCCCATAATAAGTGGTGCCGTACAGATTTCCATTGCCGGCCTGCACCAGCGATCCCGTAGGCGTGGAGCCGTCCGTGTTGCTGAAGCTGTAGAGGACTGTAAACGTGCCATCCGGCGTCAGTTTGAAAACCGATCCGTACCCGTTCGTTCCGCCGTTCTTGATGGTTCCATAAAAGTTGCCATCGTTGGCCTGCATCATTGCATCCCAAATGGTATCGGCATAAGGTCCATTGAGCGCGAAGGTGTAGACGGTGCCCAACGACCCGCTGGGAGTCATCTTATACAGCAAGCTGGCCTCGCCATTCGGTGGACCGCCAAACTTCGTCGATCCGTAGAAATTGCCATCCGCCCCTAAAACCAGCCCAGCCCATGGATCGCAACCCCGGCCATTTGTCGGGCTGAAGCCAAACACAACCGCGAAATTGCCATCCGGGGGAACTTTGTAGATGTCTCCCCATGCGTCGATCGTTACTCCATAAAAGGCGCCGTCAAGGCCTTGGACCAACGCTCCCCAGTTGGGGGTTTCGCCATTGCTGCCATCGAAAGTCGCCAGGCTGGTGAATGTTTGGGCAGGCACGATTACTGCCAGGCTACAGCCGAGAAAAGCGGCGGCAGCCGGGCGCAGGAGCTTCCGCGAAAACATATAATGAGACTCCGATAGTCGCCAGTATGACTGACTCTCGGGGCCTTTTCAACTCGCAATTGAACGGCTTTACAAACCCTTACGCAGCAGGCCGCACGGCAATGCTATCCTGGCTCCAACCGTTCCTAAGGAGGGTAGTCTATGCGCCATGTCGTCTGCGTGCGCCTCGTGTCCATTGTTGCTTTCGCCGCCGTGGCGTTCTCCCAGCCGCGCCCAGCCACATTCTTTGAGCCGCGGCAGTTCGCTGCCGGCGCCGAGCCTGTCGCCGCGGTCATCGCCGATTTCAATCACGATGGCAAGCCCGACATAGCCGTGGCGGATGCCGCGACCGGGACCGTCGCCATCCTGTTGAACAATGGCGATGGTTTCGCTGCCGCGGTAAGCTACGCCGCCGGCGGTCAAGCGAAGTCCATCGCCACCGCGGATTTCAATCACGATGGCCACGCCGACCTCGCCGTGGCCGGTGGCACTGGTTTCGTCTATATCTTGCTCGGCAACGGCGACGGAACCTTTCAGCCCGCCACCGCCATACCGTTGCCATCGCCCGCTTATGCGGTCGTCGCGGGCGATTTCACCGGCGCCGGCCAGCCAGGCCTGGCGATCGCCGCGGGCGACATTCTGGTGCTGCCAGGCAATGGCCACGGCGACTTCGGCGCCCCCAAGATCACTAAGACCGGTTACGGCGCAGTCCAGCTTGCGGCCGGCGATCTGAACCATGACGGCAAGCTCGATTTAGTAGTCCGTACGACCGGGACTGGATATGAACCCCCGTCTCAGCTCGTCTCGCTGCTGGGCAAAGGGGATGGCACTTTCGAGCCCTATAAGATTGTTAACCCCGGCTACTATGCGCCGGTTCCGTATCTCCACGATCTGAATGGCGATGGCTTCGCCGATCTGATCGAGCCTGGCGTCACCGTCCAGCTTGGAAACGGGGATGGCACCTTCGAAGCGGGGGTCTCGTATCTGGTCGATGGCGGCGACGCGCCCACCTTCGCCGACATCAACGGCGACGGGCACGTGGACATTCTCACCACCGGCGCGGCCGCCATCTCGATATTGCCGGGCAACGGCGACGGCACTTTTCAGCGGAGTTACAGTTATGCCGCCAACATCGACCCGGTCTGGATCGGGACCGCGGATTTCCTGGGTCGCGGCGCACACGACATTGTGGTGCTCAACAAGCATGGCGGCCTGCCGGGATACCTCTCGCTCCTGCCAGGACTGCCGGCGGCACGTATCGCGCCCAGCGCACGGTCGATTTCGATCAGGCGCTGGGAAACAAGGTGCTGGCCGATTTCAACGGCGACGGCAAGCTGGATGCCGCCGTGCTCGGCGTCGACTCGGTGCAGATACTCCTCGGCGACGGTAGCAGCGGTTTCACGAAGCTGGCCCCGGTGGCGTCCGGACCGTATCCTATCGGATTGGCCACCGCCGACTTTAACGGCGATGGTGTTCCAGACCTGGCGGTCACCTACGCCAACTACAGTTTCGTCTCCATATTCCTGGGAAAGGGCGATGGCACATTCGCCAAGGCCGGCAGTTATACCGTGCCCCCAAACTGCGCCAACATCGTGTCCGCGGATCTTAATGGCGATGGCGCAGCCGACCTCGTAGTGCTGGGCAGCGGGTCGCCCAATGACGTTTCCGTCGCCCAGGTTCTCCTTGGCGACGGACACGGCGGTTTCGGCGCGCCCCTTACTATCGCGTCCACCACTTACTTCCTGTCGAATGATGTAATCGGCGACTTCAACGGCGACGGCATTCCCGACATTGCATTCGCCGAGTATGAGGAGGGCGGTCCCGGTGTCGAGTTGTTTCTCGGAAACGGCGACGGCACCTTCCAGGATCCACTCTTCCCTTATCCGCACGGCGCCTTAAACATTGCCGCCGGCGATTTCAATGGCGACGGCAATCTCGACCTGGCGTTGCTGGGCGCGGTAGACGGCGGTGAAATGCTCATTCTGTTAGGCCATGGCAACGGAACGTTTCAGACCGGCCAAGCCACACCCAATGCTCCCACCGCCAGCTTCAATTTCATTGCCGCCGACCTGAATGGCGACGGCCATCCGGATCTGCTGACGGATAATGGCGGCTCCGTCTTCAGTGTGTACCTGGGCAACGGCGACGGTACATTCACCGAGCAGGGTCCCAAGCTGCCCTGTGTGGGAGGAAGTTGCGCCGCGGCGGTCGGCGATCTGACGGGGGACGGTAAACTCGATCTCGTGTTCAACCGGGCTTCCGGCTTGCCGATCAACCCGCTTTCGGTGCTGATCAATATCACCGGAGCCCCGTAGTCCGCTGTGCAACAAGCCCTTACTCGCCGGCGTTACTGCCGGTCGAAGATGACCTTCTGATCTGCGGTTACGGCTCCGGTCATGTGGCGGCGCAAAGTGATGGTCTTGCCGTCCGCGGCAAGCGACCAGCGATCTTCGATATCGGCGTGCCGCAGCGCAAATACCCGGCTGTCGATCACCAGTTCATCGCCATCCCAATGCACGGTGGCCTTTACCAGGTTGCCGTTCACATGGTTCGTACACTCCTTGCCATCGAGCGTATAGATCATGTCGTAGGTGGTCTCGTCGCGATGGCGGAGTTTCTGCGTGATGGTGTCCTTCATGTTCACGCCTTCGATGTCGATCTTATCCAGGCGGCTCTCGGAGACCGGGCCGGTCCCGAAGTCGCTTTTCGCCGGATCCATTTTCCAGACGCCATTCAGGTTGGGTTTCGTCTGGCCGTTCGCTAGTCCAAAAGCCATAGTCAAAAGAAATACGCTTCGTTTTATGGGATATCTGCCCAACATGGCGTGCTATTGCTTCTCCAATACGATTTTCTGATCCGTCTCGCCCATCGGGCTGTTGACATGCCGCTTGATGGTGAGCGTCTTGCCGTCCGCCGCCAGCGACCAGCGGTCCGCGAAGGTGAAATCGGCGCCCTGCAGGGATCCTTTACCGCTCACCGCGAGATCGTCTCCCTCCCACTTCGCCGTGGTTTTGATCTCGCTGCCGCGCACGCTGTTGATGGTTTCCTTGCCGTCCGTCGCATACCTCATTTCCGCGGTGACTTCGCCCATCTGGCTGCTTTGGGTGAAGGAATCCGTCAGGTCCGGGTCATGGTGCGTAATTCTGTCGGTGCGCGAATCGGGCGCCGGCATCGCTCCGAAGTCGCTTTTCGACGCGTTCAATTTCCACGTGCCGCTGAAGTCGGGTTTGGCCGCCTGGAGCAGTCCGGAAGCGGCCAATAAAGTTACGGCAAACACGCGAAGGACATGGCTACCCATTTCCTACTGCTTCTCCAAAACCAGCTTCTGGTCGAACTCGCCCATCGACGTGGAGATGTGGCGCGTCACGGTCAGGGTTTTTCCACCGTCGGCGAGCGTCCAGCGGTCCTTCGCCGTGAAATCGGTGCCTTCGTAGGATCCCTTGGTCTCGGCCGTGAGATCGTCGCCATCCCATTTGAGGATGGTTTTGAATTCATTGCCGCCCGGATGATTCACGCACTCCTTGCCATCCGTGGTGTAGATCATGTCGTAAGTCGCGTCTCCGGAACCGCCGGTCTGCGCGACGTTGATCTTCAGGCTGGGATCCTCGTGCGCGATCTTTTCGACCATGGTGTCCGGCGGCGGCAGGGGGCCGAAGTCGCTCTTGGTGGTATTCGCTTTCCAGGTGCCGCTATAGTCGGACTTCGCCTGGGCCTGGACCAGTCCGAACGCCAGCGCGATCAGAGCCAGGGTAGAGATTTTCAATGTGGAATAGCGCATCGGACCCTCCTATTGTTTATCGAACACCGTCTTAATATCGGCTTCGCCCATGGCGCTGGACAGGTGCCGCGCGACAGTGAGAGTCTTCCCGTCGCTCGAGAGCGTCCAGCGGTCTTTGGAGGTGAAGTCGTTCCCGCCAAAGGATCCTTTTGTATTCACCACCAGTTCGTCGCCTTCCCAGTTCACGGTGCTCTTGAACTCGTTTTCGCCCAGGTGATTCACGCACTCTTTGCCGTCCGTGGTATAGCTGACGTCGTACGTCATGTCGCCCTGCATCCCCCCGGTGGACGAAACCGTTGCCTTCAGGCTCGGGTCCTGGTGGGTAATCTTCTCGCTCAGGCTGTCCGGTGGCGGCATGGGCCCGAAATCGCTCTTGCTGGTGTTCAGTTTCCACGTACCGCTAAAGTCGGTTTTGGCCTGAGCCTGGATGAGTCCAACGGCTAAAGTCAAAAGGGCCAAAGAAAACAGTTTTGTAGTTCGTCTGATCGTAATGCTGCGCATGAAGCCTCCTTTTTGAGATGGTAACAGTTAAAAGAGCGGCTCTGGAAACCCGCTGCGGGCCCGCTGCAGACCTGGAGGTCTGCCCCACATAGACTTCGGTTAGTATTGAGAGCTATCCACGGCGACGGCTATAGTGATTCGCATGGGTGCTCAGAGTGTGCAATTGGCGGGAGAACTGTCGCGGACGTCTGTTGCTCACAGCAATTGGATCATCAGCGAGCGCGAAGATCTCACCTGGTTCATCGGGTCCAGCCTGGCCGGCTACCTCGCGCTGGCGTTGATGGCCGCGGGATTTCCGTTGACACCTTTGTTTCTAGTCTGGCTGATCGGCATCGATGGACCCCACGTTCTAGCCACCTTCACGCGGACGTATTTCGATAAATCGGAGCGCAAGAATCTGGGGATCATGCTCTGGATGATCGTGCCTGCCGTGCTGGTAGGGCCCGTCGCCTTCGCTACCGGTCACGACAAGCTCTTTTATCTGCTGGCCGTCAGTTGGCTGCACTTCCATATCGCAAAACAGCATTTCGGCTTCGTAATGTTGTACAAGCACAAGAACCGCGAGCGGGATCGCTTCGACTATCATCTGGACCGCTATTTCCTGTTGGCCTCCCTGATGGTGCCGTACTTGCGCTTCGTGATCGCCACCGCGGACCCCCTGCGCGGACTGCGCATCGCGCAATCGATCAATGAGATCCTGCTGATCGCCTACCTGCTGATGACGGTATTCTTCCTCGGCCGGCAGGTGCAGAAGATGCGTAGCGGCGTTTCGGTAAACACCCCCAAACTGCTGCTATATCTGGCGGTCGTGCCGCTACAATGGCTGGCATTCGGCTACGCGGCGGGTTTTGGTTTTGAAGGCATTGTGCGCGCCGGCATCATCCTGGGTCTGTTCCATAGTTTCCAGTATCACCGGCTGATGTGGTTCCACAACCAGAACCGCTATAGCGAACCGCAGAGCCAGAGCCGCTTCGGGCTGGCGGCCACCCTGGCCCGCCGTTTCGCGTACTATGCGCTGGCGGCATTGGCGCTCAACCTGGTGCTCAATGTGCTACCCTCGATGGCGCTACCCGCTTCTCCGCTGAAGGCTGCCGTATGGGGCTTCGCCTTCATGCACTACCTCTTGGATGCGCGCATCTGGAGAGTGCGCGGCAACCGGGAGTTGGCCGCCGCGCTGCATTTGTCGTAACGCACGCTTCGGTTCGCCGGCGCGGGACTTAAAAGTTCCGCCGGCACGCTAAAGCGTGCGCCACGGCCTATTCGTCGCGCAGGGCCACCATGGGGTCTACACCCGTTGCACGCCGCGCGGGGATCATCGTGGCGGCGCACACTACCGCCGCCAGCAGCGCGGCTACCGCGACGAATGTGACGGCGTCCGTGGCGCTCACGCCAAACAACAGGCTGGACATGGCGCGGGTCAGCGCGGCCGAGCCGATCCAGCCGACTACGATACCCACCAACGCGAGAGCCATTCCCTGTCGCACCACCAGCCCGAGGATCTGCCCCGGCTGCGCTCCCAAGGCCACCCGCACGCCGATGTCGTGCGTGCTCTGGGTAACCAGGTAAGACATCACGCCGTAAACGCCCACCGCCGCCAGCAGCAGGGCAAAGGCCGCGAACGCGCCCAGCATGGTAGTGGCGAACCGTTGGCGGGCCATCGAATCGTGCAGCCGCTCGTCCATGGTGCGGATATCGTACACCGGCACTCCCGGATCCACGGCGTGAATCTCGCGCACGATCGCATTCGCCAACTCGGCGGGATTCCCGGAGGTGCGCGCAACCTCGAACATCTGTCCGCCACCCTGTTGATCTTGCGGGAAGTAGACGGCGATCTTGCTGCCGCTGTCCAGACCATACTGCTTGACCGTGCCTACCACTCCGGCGATGGTGAACGGCTTCTTGGGATCGAACCAGAGATGCTTGCCGACGGGATTGTCGTGCGGCCAGAAGCGCTGCGCAAACTGTTCGTCGATAATGGTCACCCGCTGGCCGTCGATGCTGTCGTGGCTGTCGAAAAAGCGGCCCTTCAGCAATTGGATCTTCATGGCTCGAAAGTAATCCGTACTGGCCAGCCGCAGGTCCACCTGCAATTCCTGGCCAGGCGGCGGCGTGTAGCCCTCCACATTGATACCGCCCCAGCCGACCGCGCCGGTTAACGGCAGCACCGAAGCCTGGCCCTGCGCGATCACCCCGGGCAGCCGTCCGATCCGCAGGCCCACTTCCCGGTAAAATTGGATTACCGGTTTGTCTTCGCGATACTTTGGCCCGCTGGCTGCCACCTGCATGGAAAGCACATGATCGGTGGCGAATCCGGGCGGTACATTCTGCAACCGCACAAAGCTGCGGATCAGCAATCCCGCGCCTATCAGCAGCATTAGGGAAAACGCCAGTTCCGAAACCACCAGCAGCCCGCGCAGGCCGTGCCGCGACAGCAGCAGGCCGCCATCGGTCTGGCCGCTTCTTCCGCCTGATTTTAGCGACGTGTTCAGGTCTACCCGGGTCGCACGCCATACCGGCGCCAGTCCGAACAAAAGCCCGGCCAGGGTGGACACGGCGAAGGTGAACAGCAGCACCGGGCCATTGATGGAGATGTCTTCCAGCCGGGGAATGTTGCCGGGATGGATGGCGCGCATCACGTACAGGGCGGCCTGCGCGATCGCCAGGCCCGCCGCCCCACCCAGTACCGCCAGCAATAGGCTTTCGGTCAGTAATTGTCTCGCCAGGCGCCGCCAGCCCGCGCCTAAAGCCGTGCGGATGGCCACTTCTTTTTCGCGGCTCGCGGCGCGGGTCAGCAACAGGTTGGCGACGTTGGCGCAGGCGCTCAACAGCACCAACGTGACCGATCCCAGCAGCACCAGCATGGCGCTGCGCACGTCGCCGACCACTTGATCGAGCAACCCCACCACGGTCATGCCGAAGGTGCGATCGCGCTTGTCCTTCTCGCGGATACGGCGGGCAATGATATCGATGTCGGCTTGCGCTTGTGGTACCGTCACGCCCGGCTTTAGCTTTACGATCAGGTTGTAGTTCTCGTCCCCCCGGTTCTGCGCGGCGTCCGCGCCCAAGGGTAAGGGAAGGAAGATGTCCACTTTATCCATGGGGCCCTCGGCCGGCATCACTTCCGAGTTCAAGCGGAAGTCCGGGCGCAGCACTCCGGCGACGGTGAACTGATTGCCGTTAAGCGTGATGCTGCGGCCAATCGCCCTGGCGTCGGAGCTGAACAACCGCTTCCAGAGGCGGTAGCTGAGGATGGCCACGGCCGGCTTGCCCGGTTTGTCCTCCTCGGGAAGCAGCACGCGGCCTAGCAGCGGCCGCGCTCCCAGCATGTGCAAGAGGCCGGAAGAAGTGCGCATGCCTGCGATCTGCTCCGGCTGGCCGATTCCCGTGAGGGTGAAGCTGGTGAGCCGCGAAATCGACATCTCCGCGAAAGAGTGGTTTTCCTTCTGGATGTCGGTGTACTGGCCGGGCGACGGCCAGTCGCGATAGATGCCGATACCCGGCGAATGGAGCCACACGGCGGCCAGCCGGTCAGCCTGCGGATAGGGCAGTGGGCGCAGCATCAGCGCATCCACTACGCTGAAAACGGCCGAATTTGCGCCGATGCCGATCGCCAGAGAGAGCACAATCACCAGCGTTGTACCGGGATTCTTGCGCAGCATGCGCAGCGCGTAACGGAAGTCCTGCATGAGTGGGTGCATGATTTATACTTATGACGTGCCAGTGGGATTTTAGGTACGGGCCAAATACAATGCGCGCAAGCGGATCGTTTGAGGTAAGAATCACTCCACAGGCGGCGGATAGCGATGCGCCTGCCGTCGGCAGGATGTCCGTCGACAAACAGTATCACGGCGATCTGCAGGCCGGCGGCAAGGGTCAGATGCTGGCCTCCTCCGGCAGCGTCAAAGGGTCGGCCGGCTACGTCGCCATCGAGCAGGTCACCGGGAGCTTGCACGGCCGCAGCGGCGCCTTTGTGTTGCAGCATAACGGCACCATGACGCGCGGCGTCCCGCAACTGGCGATCTCCGTGGTCCCCGACTCGGGCACCGGAGATCTGGCAGGGTTGACCGGCGCCATGGCCATCACCGTCGCGGACGGAAAACATTCGTACGATTTCGAGTACACCCTGGCCGTCCCGGCATAGCGCAACGGTTCCAGAACGACTGTACGATTTCGCACGGCGCGGCATTTTGGAATCGGCGTACAATTTCCCTAAGATCCGCCGCCAGCGCACGAAGGAGGGAATACGCGTGACTTCCGCACGAACGAATTTAATGCCATGGAAACTTTCTAGACCGGTCCGCCAATGGGCGGAAGATATCTTCTCCGCCGATTTCAGCGGAGTGCGTCTGCATCTGAACTCCGCCCCCCGGCGCTTCGGAGCGGTGGCCTTTGCCAGCGGAGGCTCGATTACGATGCTGCCGGGGATTGCCGCCGCGGGCGCCCACGTTTTCATCCCTGTGCTGGCGCATGAACTCACGCACGTCATCCAGCAAACGAGTTTCGGATCGCGCATCCGGCCGGGTGTCTGGCGCGACGCCGGCCATGAAGAGGAAGCCATCCGCTCCGAACGCCAGGTCTCGCGTTTTCACCCGTTCGGTTTCGCTGCAGGACGGCTTCTGCTGGAGCCGGCTATTGAACAGGCGCCGTTTTCCGGCTATGGTGTAGTGCAGTGCGCCAGCAGCGGCTACGGCATTATGGATGCCCCACCCGCGGCGATCGCGGGAGGTCTTCAGTATTTCCAGAACGAACGGCTGAAGACCAGTTTTCGCGAGGCCATCGAACATTACGTCCGCCTGGTGAAGCCCGGTGAAGTTGGGGTCACGAACTGGGATGGAGACCCGCGCAAGAACTATGTGAAGGCGCTTCTAACGAGGATCGAGAAGAAGCCCTACTTGCTGAAGGAACTGGTGAAAGATGAGAAAGTCGCCTTCGATAACCTTTCGGCGGCCGACCGGCGCTGGGTGAAGGACGAACTATACCGGGCGTACGACAACATTCGGAAGGGCCCCAGCCATATGGAATTCACCACCAGGATCAGGCTGGGACACCACGCGGAGTGGCTCGACTTCCGAACGAAAGATTGTGTATTTGCCGCGATTCTGCGCAGTTTGAAGAAGATCGAGCCGCCGCGCGTGGATACCGCCAGGGTGCGGGGCAGGGATCCGGTAGATCTCATCAATGAGAAAGAGCAGGGAGAAGCTGAGATGGAGGCCTGGCTCGCGGACTATTTTGGGGTAAGCCGGCAGATCACGCCGGACGTCCAGTTGATCCATATCCTCGAATCCGACCTCGGTTGGAAGAACATCTGCGAAGCGGAAACCGTGGCGGACCTGAAAGCGTATCCGGGGAAAGCCTTTATTCTGTCTTACGAAAGGACTCCGGGGTCGGAGACCCGGGACGCCTTCTGGCATACGGTGTACATCGAGATTGGGACTAACGGAAAGGTCCTGGTGACGGATCGGCAGGCGACCGCTAACGGGTCGACGGGAGCCATTGCGGAGTCTGCCAAGTGCGACGCCTGGCAGATCGACACCACCTCGAAGGGGTACGTGGACATGAAGCAGAAGTTCCAGCAGAAGTTCGGATAAGTGGTGGGTGGCGCACGCTTCAGCACCAGCGGCGAACTTCAGTTCGCCGTCGCGGGACTCAAAAGTCCCGCCGGCACGCTAAAGCGTGCGCCACGCGCGGTTGGCGGCCTCCACACCTCGGAATTGGGCTTCTTCAAAGAGTGATAGCCCGCTGACGTCCGAGTTGGCGAACAGCAACCGCCCTTGCCCTTGCGCCAGTTGGCGCCGCTGCGGATCGAAGATGGATCCAACTACCGGCCGGACCATGGCGTGTCCCATCCGCATGATGTCGATGCGCGACACGCAACTTCGGATATCCGGATGTACCCGTTCCAGGTCGTGCAGGATGGCTTCGCTCCAGTACCGCCAGTCCTTTTCGAGGAGCAGCGCGCGATTCGCGGCCGGGGTTCCCTCGGCCAGCGCCCAGTAAAACGTCCATACCGTGCGATCGACCTGTGAGCGCAGCGTCTGGTGCGTAGCGTCTACATAGCCCAGGGTGTGCGAGTGCGCCACCACGTTATCCCAGGCGCGCTCCTCGGTATCCGCGCCGCGCGGCGGCCGGTCGATGGTCAGGTTCGCCGTCAGCCACGGCGAATATTCGAATTTCGGCAGCCGGGCGAAACCCTCGACCAAGAACGGCGCCAGAAACGACGGCGCGGCGTAGATCACCGCCTCGGTCAGGTAGCGTTTGGTGCCGGTCGCCACCAGGTACCGGGTTCCGCGGCGCTCGATGCGGCGCACCATTTGGCCTGCCCGCACGTGAGATCCCACCCGCTTCAGCAACTGCGCGGTGATCCATCCGTTGCCCCCGGGCCATGTAATCGGACCTTTCTCTTCCGGCGCGCGCGAGGCGAAGTAGTGCACGCCGGCCCAAGCGGAAGTAGCGGCCGCCATCGCCCCATAATCGTCGCGGCAGCAATAGTTCATGTACCACAGCACCAGGGGAGAATCGACGCGCTGCGCGCGCAGCCAGTCCGCGAAAGACAGCCGGTCGAGATCCGCCGGCCCGTGCTGGATGCCCAGTTCCATGGGAATCGTGAAGCCGCCGCCCGCGCGAAACGCGGCGAAAAGACTCTCCAGCCGCTGAAACTGTTGGCGGTCCTGGCGGGTCAGCCCGATGGCCGGCTCGATGCCTTCCTGCCATTTGCCGTACAGGAACAGCCGCTCCTGCGGGCTAAAGCACAGCATCTTCTCATTCCATACGCCGTCGCGCAAGACTCCCAGTTCCTCGAAGAGCTCGCGCACATAAACCGCTTTCGGCCCGGGCACCGGCACATAGTGCGCGGCCCACGGATAGGCGCTCACTTCGTTCTCGCCCGACCGCGCGTTGCCGCCGGCCTGGTCGTTCATCTCCAGCAGGATGAAGTCGCGAAACCCGAGTTTCTGGAGACGCCAGGCGGCGCTCAGACCGGCGATGCCGCCACCCACGATCACAAGCGGGATGCGCTCCTGGGGCGGCGCCGGGGCAAACGGGGTGCGATCCCGGATCTGGTGGCCGCGGGCGAACGAATCGTTCACGAACGACCCCTTGATCCGGCTTTCGCCCTTGGCCGTCATCCCCACCAGGGCCGCGCAGCCGCCGGCCATGAACTGCCGCCGGGTGGCGCTCAATGGCTGATGTCCTTCCAATCCCGGTCGTAAGCGCGCACCAGCACTTGGTCGTTGAGGGTATTCGCCGGCATGAGCATGCGCGCCATATCGGGCGGAAACTGGAACAGGGTGGGCAGCGTGGGCACGCTGAGAAAGCGCAGGCCCGCCGGCAGGCTCTTCGGCATGCTGTAGTCGCGCAGCGAGGCAATGATGAATCCCCACTCCCCGAACGACGGCACATAAACATGATAGGGAGCCGTCTGCAGCCCCGCCTTGCGCAGGGTGGCTTCAATGCACCAGAAAGAATCGCGGGCGAACATAGGCGATGTGCTCTGCACCACCAGCAGACCCTGCGCGCTCAGGTGACGGGCCGCGGCTCGATAGAACGCCGTCGTGTACAGCTTGCCCAGCGCATAGTTGGTCGGATCGGGAAAGTCCACCACGATGAAATCGAAACTGCCGGCGTCGGAATCGATCCAGGGAAAGGCATCCGCATTCACCACCCGCACCTTGGGTGATAGAAAGCTGCGCCGGTTGAGCGCGGTCAGCATGGGATTCGATGAAAACAGGCGCGTCATCTCCGGATCCAGATCCACCAGCGTGACGCTTTCGATTTGCGGATACTTCAGGATTTCCCGCACCGCCAGTCCATCGCCGCCGCCCAGCACCAGCACGCGGCGCGGAGCGGGAATCGCCGCCAGCCCGGGATGCACCAGCGATTCGTGATAGCGGTACTCGTCGCGCGAGCTGAATTGCAGGTGACTGTTCAGAAAGAGACGCAGGTCGTCTTTGAAGCGCGTCAGCACAATGTGCTGATAGCGCGTATCCCGCGCCAGAATGATTTCGTCCGCGTAGATGTTGTCTTCCGCGGCGGCCGTAATCCGTTTGGCTTCGAGCAGGCCGCCCAGCAAGATGGCCAGCACGATCGCCGACACGCCCCGCAGCAATCGCCGCGCCCCCAACTGCGCCGCGAAGAGATAGGTGCTCCACAGCGCCACGCCGGCATTGACGATGCCGAACAGCATGGCGGAGCGCACCAGGCCCAACCGCGGCACCAGGATAATCGGAAACAGCAGCGAAGCGGCCAGCGCGCCGATGTAGTCGAACGTCAGCACGTGCGCCACCGCATCGCGGAAATCGAAGTGCCCGCGCACGATGCGCATCAGCAGCGGAATCTCCAGTCCCACCAGCACGCCGATTACGGTGACCACGAAATACATCAGGAAGGAGAATGCCTGGGTGTAGGCGAAGGCCAGGAACAACAAAGCCGACGAAAAGCCGCCGATCAGCCCGATCATCAACTCGATCCAGATGAACCGGTGTACCAGGCCGCGATGAATGTACCGCGACAGCGCGCTGCCGATTCCCATGGAGAAGAGGTAACAGCCGATGATAGTGGAAAATTGGAAAACGCTGTCCCCAACCAGGTAACTGGCCAGCGTCCCCGCCACCAGCTCGTAAATCAGACCGCACGCGGAGATCAGGAAAACGGAGATGAAAAGAACCAATGCCATGAGGGTTAGAAGCGGGTCCGCAGATCCCGCGTAGACCTGCAGGTCCGCCCCAGCATACAGCTAGTGAATCGCGGCGGCGATAATCAGGCACAGGCCCAGCGAAAGAGCGCCGATCAGAATCGCCAGGGCAATGTTGTGCTGGTGCACGATCTCGTTCCAGAGATGGTAAGGCGTCAGCTTATCTAGCACGAAGAAGGCCACTACGAAGATCAGAATGCCGATGAGGGCAAACACCAGCGCGTTGGCAATGTTGGGGAACGTCACGATAGGCATTTCACTTACCTCCTGTGTAATGGTGATAGCTGCTGTAGATGGCCCGGTATGAGCCGGGATTGTCCCGAATGGACCTCGGAACGTTCTTGACTTCGTTGACCGATGTAAAGCTCCACCCGCGCCAAGCGGCGGCGCCGAGAAGCAATACCACCACGATTCCGTAAATCAAATAAATCCGGTTCCAGATCATTCGTCACCCCCTACCGATTTCATGGGGTGGTCACTTTCCGCCCAACGCATTTGCTCGAAGTTGTAAGTCCGCCAGGAGATCAGCAAGGCGGGCAGCAAAAGGGCGGCCAGCGCCAAAAGATAGACGCCCAGTACGGGCACATCGCGCGTCACCATTACTGTGTAGCCGATCTGCCCGAAGCTCGTATCCGATTCGGGTTCGACCCTTAGGTAATAATGGCCCGGCGGAATGGATGGTAGCACGACCCGATCGTGCTGGCTACCCTCCTTCCATTGGCCGTCCGAATCGACACCGGTGTAATAGGTCACTTCCCGGCCAAAGTCGTAGGCTCGTCCGGTGTCTTCGTCGATCAAGGCGTAGTTCAGATAGATCCACTGATTGGATATGTCCGCGTCGGTCTGGACTTCCACGTCCGACGTGCGCCCTCTTAATTCGAATTCCGGGGTGACAAAGGAAGCCTCCGTACTCGACGGCGAGTACCGGTAGAACTCCCGAAAAATCTGTTCGCGCGCGGAGAAGAGCTCGCTGAAGGTAAAAATCACGAACAGCGCCGTGGCCAGTCCCGCGAAGGCGAACCAGATGCGCCCGGCTGAGGCGCGCACTTCCGAAGGCTGGTTTTCGTATACCCCGATACGCGGGGGCGCAAGGCCAGCCAGCCCGAACGCCTTCCAGATATCCGGGCCATTGACGTATTCGCCGAGCGTCCAGGTGGTTTCGTTGCCGGCGGTTTCCGACGACAGCACATAAGGCGGAGCAATGTAGTCGGTCACCTGGATGGAATCGTCCACCGTCACCCGCCAGGGGAATTCGCCTAACACGAAGGTGGTTTTAGCGGTGCATGTCTGGAAGTGCCGGTATCGTTTCCCGAGATACTTAGCCGCGGCGCCGTCGGCCTCGGGCAAGGCGGTAGCCGCGCTGCAATCGTTCCAATGCCCGTTGTACTCGGTCAGGTAGCGGAATCCTTTATAGGGGTTGAAGAGCAGATACTCCCGCCAGCTATAATCGATGCCATCGACTTCCGTAGTGCGCACTTGAAAGCCGATCACTTCATAAAGCGCGCCGCGCCACTTACCGGCGCTGCCCAGGGGTATCGCCGGGGTTTCATCCGCCGTGGCGGCTTCGAACCGTTGCAGGATTCTGAGCTGCGGGTCCTTGGCATCCAGAATCGAATGACAGTGCTGGCACACGATGCTGACGGCCCGGCCCATCGAGCGCACGGCCAGCGGCGCGCCGCAATTCGGACACGTCAGCGATTGCACCTCCGGGGGCGCGGTTTGCGGGCTCATGACCATCCCTCGAATGCGCGTAGGTTCTTGAAGTGGAGATCGTCGAATTCCACCGTTTTCCCCAGGTAAAGGGCCGCTTCGGCGCCGCTGTAATCGAGCGTTGCGAAATCTCCGGCCGGGGAGCGTAAGTCGGCGAAAGTGGCGCCCTTTTTGTCCCAATATTCAAACGGAAGTTCGCCCTCCACGCCGCGGTAGCGCGCCTCGGTAATCGCGGTCACGGCGAACTCGGTATTCTTCCACTTGTACCGGCCGCCGAGATGGACGGCGTCGAGTTGCGGCAGGGGTGCGATGGCTTCCGCGAACGTGACCGCATACAGGTCCTGCGCATCCGACAGCCAGCCGCTGCCGCCCTGGTTCACGACGATGTGCCACTCGTTCCAGGAGCCTTCGTCGTAGTCGTAGACGATGCGTCCGGCGACGGTGAACGCGCGGTTTCCATAGACGCCCGAAGTCCCGATTTGGATCGGGGAGGTCTCCGGGGGCAGATCCGAAGCCACCCCGACCCGTTCCAGGTTCACGTCCGTGCGAATCAGGATGGATTTGCAATGCGGGCAGGTGGTCTGCACGCTGCTCGACCAGTGGAATACAATGGGGCCGCCGCAGTTGGGGCAAAGCGCCGCGGGCTGCGTCATACGGTCATCCTCACCGCGGCATAATCCCGCTCCAGGTGGCGCACCGTGACTTCGCCGGCGCCCAGGAATTCGCGCAGGCGGCCTTCGAAATCCCACCGCGGCCGCGGCCGGCAGCTAAACAGGTTCAGGCAAATCGAGCCGTGTTCCGGGAACGTGTGGCATGCCAGGTGCGATTCCGATAGCAGAGCCAGCCCGGTGATGCCGCCCGTGTGCGGGAACTGATGCCACAGGATATCCCCAACCGTATGCAAGTTGAGCTCCTCGATCAGAGCCTGGAACAGCATGCGCAAAAGGTCCAGGTTCCGCAGCCCGCCGGCCGGGCAGCCATGCGCTTCGACGATCCATTCCACGCCGGTCATAGAGATTCCCAACGAGTACAATTTAGTATACTGATGTGCAAATGAGCCTGCGCACTTTTCTTGGAAAGCAGTTTATCGCCGTCATCCAGTGGAACGAGGATGAAGATGGCGTTCTGTCCTGCCGCTATCCGATGCAGGATATGGAAATCGAGAATGGCGGCCAACTCACCGTGCGCGAATCGCAGATGGCTGCGTTCGTCAATGAAGGACGCATTGCGGATGTGTTTCGTCCCGGCTTGTACACGCTCAACACCCGCAACCTGCCGCTGCTCACAGACCTGATGAATTGGGACAAAGCCTTCGAATCGCCGTTCAAATCGGATGTCTATTTCTTTTCCACCAGGCTGCAGGTCGACCAGCGCTGGGGCACCGCCACTCCAATCACGATTCGCGACAAAGAGTATGGCGCTGTGCGCCTGCGCGGCTACGGTATCTACTCCTACCGGGTGGCGGATCCACGGGCGTTCTTCACCGGCGTCAGCGGCACGCGGGACGTTTACCGGGTGGCGGATCTGGAAGGCCAACTCCGCGAGACCATCGTCGCCCGCATGACCGATACCTTCGCCAACAGCCAGATGCCGTTCCTGGATATGGCGGCCAACCAGTCGGCCCCGGCGCAGAAGATCACCGAGCAGGTGAGCCCGGCATTCAAAGCGCTGGGGCTCGAACTGAACCAGTTGATCGTCGAGAATCTTTCGCTGCCGGATGAGCTGCAGAAGATTCTGGATCAGCGCATCGGCATGAATATGGTGGGCGACCTTGGCCGTTACGCGCAATTCCAGGCAGCGCAGGCCATCCCGATCGCGGCGGCTAATGAGGGCGGCGCGGCTGGGGTGGGGGTGGGCCTCGGCGCGGGCCTTACCATGGCCCAAACCATGATGAACGCCATGAAGCCCGCATCCGCCGCGCCGCCGGCGGCCGCATCAGCCGATACGAAATTCTGCCTGGAGTGCGGACACGCGATTCCCAGGGCTGCGAAGTTTTGTTCGGAGTGTGGCAAGCCGCAGGCAGGTGCCTGAGCGCGCAGCGGACCCAACCGCCCCCACGGATTACGGTTCGGTGCCGCCGGGCAACACGCAGGCTGCCGCGGGCGTGGTAATCGCTACCACCGCGGACGACTTGATTTGTTTCGCCAGCTTTTTGGCCTCTGCCGTGCGGCTGTTACGGGAAAGCGCCTCTACGTACTTCTTCAGAAGCATTTGCTCGTCGTCGGCCTTGCCCCGATCTTCAAGGGTCCTTTGCACCCGCTGGAACATTTTCTTAGCGCCGGGATCCTTATTGCTCTCCGATGCCGCGACCATGTTGATCTCAGCGGCGAGGTAGTGCTCCTCTTTCTCTCCTTCCGGCCACAGCTTCAGGACATCCTGGTACGTCTGAACGGCTTTCGCATATTCGCCCGCACCGCTGTAACTTGAAGCCAGGTCATTCAGAGTGAGGGTCGCATCAGATCGATCCTGTTTGATGTGGCGCAAGGTTTCGAGCGCCGCGATTGCCGCGGGGAAATCTTTCGTCTTCTGGTAAACCGAGGCGAGAGACGACATGGCATTGGCGTAAGCTTCGGTGCCATCGCCCCCATTTTGTTTCTGAAAAACGGCTGCCGCCTCTTTATAGTCCGCGACTGCATTGGCATACCGACGCTCGACCGCATAAACATCGGCCAGGTTCGTGAGTTGCGTTCCGTGCTCGATGCTATCTTGCCCGAAGGCGGCGCCGCTCAATCGTTCGCCTTCCTCATAGAGCTTCTCCGCGCTGGCCGGACAGCCGATTCGCAAGTAAAACTCGGCGAATCGGTTGAGCTGCTTCAGGGGCGGGGGATCGTCCGCGGAACCGGCCTCCTTGAACAAATCGGCACACTGGCTGAAGAAAGCGCCGGCTTTAGGAATCTGATTATTATCGAAAGCCAGAGATCCCAGATTGAACAGGACGGCGGCTAGCGTAGCCCGGGGAGGGTTAGGCCGCTTTCTCAATTGGGCGAGTGCCTTATCAAACAGGAGGGCAGCCTGGTCATTCTCTTTTTGGGCCTCCGCGACCATGCCCAACCCATTCAGGCTGATGGCAAGGCGCGGATCCTCTGGCTGGGCGGACTGCTCCAGAATGCCTTGGGCCCGCTCGAAAACTTGCCTGGCATCGGGATAGGTCTGCTGGTCCAGGTACACGTCACCCAATCTTTGGAGGGCCTGGATCAGCGACGGGTTGTTCTTGCCGCCTGCGTTCTCCCAGAGCGCCACGGCAAGCAGCAGGTCCTTCTGGGCGCCTGCCGGATTGGCCATCGCACGGCCCGCTAGCTGTTCATAGAACTGCGCGGCATCTCCATCCTTCCCCTGATCCGCGCAGTTTTCCGCCAACTCCCGCAGCACTCGGTCGAGAGCCTGTGCGCGCATTCCAGGCTGTTGCGCAAAGGCCAGCGCGCGCCGCAGGTACGGCTCGGCTCGGCCGGAAAGATGACGTTCGCGCAAGGCTTTGGCAAGCTTTTCCACCACGGTCAATACGTCCGGATTGAAAGTGGCGTCTTGCTGCAGGTAGACCGAGAGAACCTTCTCCGCATCGTCCAGATTGGACTCGGCCAGCAGAGATTCGCTCAAGGCAAGCAGGCTGGCGGTGATCAAAGGGTCGTCGGGTTTAAGAGTCTTTTTTCGGATTTCGAGGGCTGCGCGGTACGCGCGCGTGGCGTCCGGCGACTGCTTCCGGGCGGCGTAACAGTCGCCGAGCTTTTGCCAGACGACGGCGGATTCGGGCGTCTCGGGCAGATCGAGTACGGCTAAGGCGTACAGACCGGCGGCGTCTTTGAAGTTGTGCTCATTGTAGAGACTATCCGCCACGGCCAGGATGCGGCTGAGCAGCGGATCGCCGGCGGGGAAAGGCGAGATGCGGCGCGCGGTTTGCTCAGCCTCGGCATATTGTTTCTTGTCGAGTTGGATTTCGGTGAAGATTGTTAGGGCGCGCCGCCGATTCGGGTCGCCCGGCGGCAGATTGTCGCCGCGGGCCTTCATCCAACCCGCCAGGAACTGTTGCGCCTCCGCGTCTTGTTTGCCGGCGTGCAGCACCACGGCCAGCGCCAGCGACGTTGCCAGCCGATCCGGATGATTGTCCGCTAAACGCCGGCTTTGGACCGCCAGGGCCTGACGGTAGGCGCCTTCGGCTTCCGCGGCTTTCTGCTGGTCAACGCGCAGGTTGCCGAGTTCATAGCGCGAATGGGCTACCGCCAGAGAGCCTTCACCCAATATTTCCGTCTGGATGTGAAGAGCCGCGGTGATATGAGTTTCCGCCTCGGCATATTGATGCTGCCTGCGGTTGAGGACGCTCACGTGCTCGAGGCTCAGCGCCCAATCGGGGTGCTTCGGTCCTAACGCCTGGCGCCGCGCCGCGTCCGCCTTGGTCAGGGGACCGGCGGCTTCACTCGTTTTGTCTTGCGCCAGGTATAGCAGCCCGAGATGATCCAGGCTGGCGGCCGTGTCCGGATGTGCGTCGCCTAAAACCTTTCGCAACTGATAAGCAGTGTTCAGGTGGGCAAGCGCGCCGGCGAAGTTTTCTTCAGCCAGGTTTAGCCGTCCGATGGCATCTTCGACAGAGGCGAGAATCTGACTCTCCTTCAGTTCACTACAGAACTGGTACGCCTGCTTGAACTGGGCGGCGGCATCGTCTGTCTTGTTCTGAATCAGCGCCAGCTCACCGAATCCGAGAAGCACGCGCGCCAGGAGCGGCTGCTCGGTCCCGCCGAGGCTTTCGAGGATCGATTTCGCCGCGGCGTAGCGGTCATTCGCTTGCGGATACTGTTCGCGTGCGCGATCCAGATCGCCCAATGCCGCCAGCGTGGCAGAGTGTACCAGTGCCGGGGTGTCATGCTGCCCCTCCTCCAGGGTTAGCGCGTTGCCCAGCGAAGTTGCGGCGTCGGGGAATACGCCCCGGAGACGTTGCAGTTCTCCCAGTCCGGTAAGGTATCGGGCCAATTCGCCGTTCGGTCCCCGCGCGGCCAGGCGGAGCGCTTGGGTGTAGCTTTCTTGGGCGCCTGAATAATCGCCCTTGGCGCGTAACGCCTCGCCGGAAAGAAAGAGCGCTTTGGCCTTCATGAGGGGATCCCCGACCTGGCGCAAGTCCGCCAATAACTTAAGCGCGGGATCGAAGTGCCCGAGTATGAGATCGACATCGACCCACTCGAATGCGATCCGCACTCGCAGATCCTGTTGACCCGAGGTGTTATAAACCAGATCGTAAGCGCGGTGTAACTCCGGCTCGGCATTACTGTAGTTACCGGCCTGCGAGTCCCTGGTACCCGCAGTCTCCGCCTCGGCGGCACGGCGGAGCTCGTCTTGCGCGCGCGCCATCCAGCCACCGCTCCACAATGGCAAAGACAGCAAGCTGGCACACGCCGCGCGCCGCAACCGGGCAACCATCGGATCTCCTTGTTTCGCGTCAGTATAGCATCAAGTACAAGGGGGCCAGCCGAACTGGCAAGCGAGGGGTCGGCGATGGGTCAGCGGCAGAGGGATTTCACAAACGGGTTGCTATTCCTCTTGATATAAAGCTTGACAGGCAAGGATGCAGAGGCTGTACCGGGCACTTCCACAGCAATCTTAGCCTCCCATGTTCTGTTCATTTGCAGGTTGTTCGGCCGGACCTCAACCGTGAAGCCATCCTGGCCGGCCTTTGCGATGTGCAGCCATTGCGCGGCTTGCGGCGGCTGCAAACTGAATGTGAAATCGGCGGGCTCACTGGTTCGTACGGTCACCTTTTTCGGCTCGGGACAGGGGTCCCCGTCCTGATACGTTCCGAAGTCGAGGCCCACGGGGTCGAGCTGGGTACCGACTACCAGGAGGGTCACGGGGACGTCGGTGCTCTTGGAGCCGGCAACTACATGGATCGAGCCGGGGTGACGGCCGGGCTCCGGGACCTTAGCAGGGTCGACGCTGACCTCCAGCCTTTCGAGCCGATCGCCTTCCGAAAGGTTTGCCGTCAGCCAGGGCTGATCGGTGCCGATCTTGAAGTGTGCCCCGACCGTCCCCCAATCGATTGTCTGGGACGCTGGATTCGCCGCACCCATCGTATACGAAAAATCCAGCTTGGACGGCTTGGGGTCGAGGACGATCTTGGGCCCCAGGAAAAGATAGAAGACAGCCGCCAATGCCGCGACTCCGGCTCCGCCCAATACCGCCGGTTGGAGGTAAAGCGGGCGCCGGGCGGGTGACGGCGTGGGAACCGGGGATGGCGCGGGCTGGACGACGCGTGCGGCTTCTTTGCGGGCTTTTTCCTGCTGTTCAGCCTCTTTGCGCTTGCGCTCCGCTTCCACGCGGGCGGCTTCCTTGCGGGCTTTCTCCTGCTCTTCAACCTCCTTGCGTTTGCGCTCGGCTTCATCTTTGCGGGCTTTTTCTTGCTGTTCAGCCTCTTTGCGCTTGCGCTCTGCTTCGACGCGGGCGGCCTCTTTGCGGGCTTTCGCCTGCTCTTCGACCTCTTTGCGCTTGCGCTCCGCTTCCAGGCGCTCCGCTTCCAACCGGGCAGCCTCGCGGCGCGCGGCCTCCTGGCGGGCTTTCTCCTGTATTTCAGCCTCCTGGCGCTTGCGCTCCGCTTCCAGACGCTCCGCTTCCAGCCGGGCAGCCTCGCGGCGCGCGGCCTCCTGCCGGGCTTTTTCCTGCTCTTCGGACTCTTTGCGCTTGCGTTCCGCTTCCAGGCGCTCCGCTTCCAGCCGTGCGGCCTCCCGGCGCGCGGCCTCCTGCCGGGCTTTTTCCTGTTCTTCGGACTCCTTCCGCTTGCGCTCCACGTCGAACATGCCTTGCAGCTTGTCCCGGTCCGTCTTGAGCTCCGCCCTTTCCGGAAATTGCAGGCATAACCGATCCAAGACCGCGAGCGCGCCGGCGTAGTCGCCCTGTTTCAGGGCGCGGCCGGCTTCTTCCCGTCCGTTGCGCACGGCCTCTTCCTGCTGCTTCTTCAGCCGTTCTCCGGAAATCTGGTCGAGCAGCTCCTGGGCGCGGTTATCCAGAGGATTTTGGGCGATCAGTCCGCGCAGGATTTCCTCGGCATCCTGGAGGCGGCCCTGGGCCCTGCGCTTCCCGGCTTCCTCGAGTGCCGCCTGATAGGCTCTCCGCGACTCCAATTCCCGTTGCGAATCCCGCCAAACCAACGTCTCGCCGAGCATCATGCGGGTGACGGTAAGCTGCCGCTCGACATCTTCCAGATCGTTTTTCGCGAAGCCCTGGCCGACCAGTTGTTCCAGTTCAGCCTCTTGCAGCCGGTTGCGGACCGTTTCCGCGAGATCCTGCAAGGACTTCTCGCCGGGAAACTCCGCGAGGGCGGCCTTCGCGGCGGCATTGGCGCGCTGCCAGTCCTGGGCGGCGACGGCCTTTTGAATGCCTTCGGTGTGGGCCTCGATTTTGCGCCGCTCTTCTTCTTTTCGCAGCCCATCGCGCAGGGTCTCGGCGGCTTGGGTCAGCTCCGAACTCCAGGAATACCGGCGCAGGGCATCCTCGACCTTCTGTAGCGCGGCCCGATGTTCGCGGCGCTCGGCGAGATCGTGGGCTTCGGCAAGAATCCGCTGGACGAACCTTTGCTCCTCCTGCTCGGCCCGCACCTGCCGCGCGGAAGCCAACAGGATGGCCAGTTCGGACTCTCTGGGATAGCTGGCGACCTTACCCTCGAGCAGCGTCACGGCCGCATCGGCCTGGCCCTCAGCCAGCAAGCGCTTTCCCTCTTCCAGCGTTTGGCGCAGTCCGGCCTGGTAGGCCTGCTGTTCCCGCTCGAATTCCAACTGGCGGTTGAACTCCAGGAGTTTGGCCTCGGGGCCACACCGGGTCAAGGCAGCCGCGATCGCCTGCGAGGCCTTGTCGAGGTCGCCGGACTGGCTGAAACCCCTCGCCTCCGCCAACGCCTTGGCAATGGCTTGGTCCCGCTCGTGGGCAAGCTGGAGCGCAGTCGATATATCCAGCAGGTGCTGGAGCCCGGCATCGCCAGGAAAGTCTTCCAGGCCGGATTTGAGGGCCTTCAGCGCTTCCTCGAATTTCTTGCTCTTGACCAGCGACTGGGCCCGCTGGCTCAAGCCGGCGATGGCTTCGGCCCGCCGCCGCGCCGCCAATTGGCCCTGGCGTACCACTTCCGCCAGGGGCTCCAGCGCCCTCTCCCGGGGAAACTCTTCCAGGGCTACTTTCACCGCGGCGGCGGCATGCGCCCAATCCCGGGCGGCGATACCTTTTTGGATCGACTCCGCGTGCCGCTCGATTTTCTGGCGGCGCTCTTCCTGCCGCAGAGTGTCACGGAGTCTGGCGGCCGCTTGAGCCAGATCGCTATTCTGGGGATAACGGCCTAGAGCGCGCTCGATCTGGCGCTGGGCTTCCAGCCACTGTTTACGCTGTTCAAGATCCGCTGCATCCGCCAGGGCCTGAGCGACGAACCGCCGCTCTTGCAGGTCGGCCTGCGCCTGGCGGGCATTGGCCAGTAATAACGCCAGCTCGGATTCACCCGGATACGCCGCAACGGTCTGTTCCAACGAGGAGACCGCCTCCTCGGCGTGGCCCTCCGCGAGCAGGCGCCGGCCCTCTTCGAGCGCCTGCCGAAGTCCGGCGGCATAGCGCTGCTGATCGCGGTCAAATTCCAGTTGCCGGTTGAGCTCGACCAGGCTGGTTTCATCCCCGTAGCGGGCGATGGCGCCGTGCACCACCTGCAAAGCCTCATCCAGGTTGCCGGAAGTACTCAGCGCCTGGGCCTGCTGCAACAGTTTGGCGATGGCTTCGGCACGCTCCTGCGCGGATTGGAGCGCAATGGCCGCGTCCAGGAGCCGCTGCAGCCCCGTGTCGCTGGAGAACTCGCGCAGGCCCTCCTCGATGGCCTGCCGGGCCTCCTGAAAATTCTTGTCCTTGATGAGGGTGCGCGCCTTCTGGCTGAGCTGGCTGATGGCTTGGGCCCGCCGCTGCGCCTCAAGCAGCGCATGGACCTCTTTGAGCAAGTCCGCCGCGGCCTGTTCCTCGGGAAACTGCGTGCACAAGAATTCCAGCCGCTGTTTCGCATCGGCGAGGCGTTGGTCCCTCACGGCGAACCGGGCCTGCACCATTCCGGCTTGAAATTGCTGGGCCCGCAGGCGCCGGGCGGCTTCGGCCCGCTCGGTTTCGACTTGGGTCCGCAGATTCAAGACCAACTGCGAACTGGGCTGTTCGCGCTCGATGGCGTCCAAGGTGGCCAGGGCGCCCGCGTAGTCCCCTTTGGCGCGCTTCTCGTCCGCCATCAGGAGGCCGCTCTTAAGCCGGGCTTCGCGCTCCTGGCGATCGATCTGCTCGCGCAGGTCTTCCCGCAGTTTCGCGGCTTCCGTGTTCTGGGGATCCGCATCTACCGCCGAAGAAATCGTCTCATAAGCCGCGCTCAGGTTGTTGGCCTGCAACTCCCGGCGTGCTTGCGAAACCAGGCGGCGCGCCTGGCGGACGGCCTCCTGACGGGCCCGCGCCGATTCCAGCCGGGACCGCAGGAGCGGGTTCGTCTTATCCAGCGTTAAGGCCGACTCGAGCGCCCGGATGGCCTCCTGGAAAGCCCCCTGCGCCAGTTGCGCCTCCGCTTCCTGTACCAACGCGTCGACCCGTACGCGAACCACCTTGTGCTGCAGGCGCTGCCGCACGATCTCCCGCCAGAGCCGGCCATCGGCATTGCCGGGGTCCAATTCCAGCACTTGTTTGATTTTGCCCTGGGCCGTCTCCAGTTGATCCGTATTCACTAGCGATTCCAGCTCGGTGGCGATCCGGCTGGCTTCCGCCTGCCGCAGGTCCAGCAGAATGGGCGCGGTATCGAATAACAGGTCCTCCAGATTCTGATACCGGAACTCCCGGTCTCTGGCCATGGCCTTGAGTACTACCGCTTCAAGCGCCTCCGGAAAGTCCGGGATTACGGTCGTCAGGGGTTCGGGGTCGCTATTCGTGATGGCGTACATCACGGAGCCGGCGTCTTTGCCAGGGAAGGGATGTCCCCCGGTCAGTAGCTCGTAATAGACGATGCCGTAGGCAAATATGTCAGTCAGTTCGTCGGCATCGTGGCCGCGAAATTGCTCGGGCGACATGTAAAGAATGGTGCCCAACAGATCGCCCTTGCGCGTGCGCCGGGTCGTATCCTGAGCCGTCACCCGCGCGATGCCGAAATCCATGATCTTGACGGTTCCATTCGGCAAGAGCATGATATTGCTGGGTTTGATGTCACGATGAACCACACCGTGCTGATGCGCCAGGTTCAAGCCTTCGGCCGCTTGGGCCATCATTCCGACCTTCTCCAGCAGGGAAAACGGGCGATGTTTATAGATGATCTGGTGGAAGTTTTCGCCCTCCAGCAACTCCATGACGAGGTAGGGCACGCCCTCGTGCTCGCCATAGTCGTATAGGGTGACGATGTTCTTGTGAATCAGATTGCCGGTGGTGGCGGCTTCGGCACGGAAGCGGCCGAGGACGTCGGCGTCCCCTTCGTAGGTGAGAACTTTGATGGCGACAAGGCGTCCGACACTTGGATCGTAAGCCCGGTAGACACGGCCGAATCCGCCGAAACCCAGTTCCGCTTGGATCTGGTATTTTCCGATCCGATCACTCATTCTTACAATTCAAACCTGTCGAACATTATGCCAGTCTGTTGAAATCCATGGCAACACCTGTATTTTGAATGGCTTATCTGGAGTTTCGGCCCTGCTGGGCGGCGCGCCTATCGCTCACTCGTCCCTTAAGAGATAAGTATCCAACAAATTCTCTTTACATACCAACACGGAGTGCTGTATATTACCAAAGTCGCCCAATCGGGAACAACTAATGCGACTTCAGCTCTTTGGCCCTATTGTCTTCCTCTCGACTTTATCCGTGGTGTGCTGCCCGGTCTGGTGTCAGTCCTCGGGTAGTCTTACGGGCAATGTAGTAGACCCACAAAACAAAGCCATCCCTAATGCCTCTGTGTCCCTGATGCGAGTGGACAGCGACGATGCTATCTATCACGGTACGACCGGTAAAGACGGCGAGTTTACGATCCCTTCCATCAACCCGCAAACGTACAAAATGCGGATTACTTGCCAGGGATTTCAAACCAGTGAGATCGCCACGATAAAGATCTCGCCCAGCGTGCCCACCCCTGTGAACCGGATTGTGTTGGAAGTCGCGCCGGTCACCGGTCCCCCGTTGGTCACCAAGCACGAGGAACTGCCCGAAAGCGTGCAAAAGAGCGACGATCAAATCGATACGACTCTGACCAACGATCAGTTGCGATGGCTGCCCCAGCTCCTGCGGGATCCGCTGCAGTTGATCGACACCCAGGCCGGAGTTTCAGCCAACGGCAGCACCTTTACCACGATTGACGGGTTGCGTCCCAGCTACAATAATGTCACTTTGGATGGCGTCAACATCCAGGACAATTATTACCGGTTGAAGTCCCTGGATTACCTGCCCAATCGGCTATTTCTGGATCAGGTTTCCGAGTTCACGCTAGTCACCTCCAACAGCAGTTCCCTATATGGCAACGGCGCGGCGCAGGTGGCATTCGTCACTCCCACAGGGCAGAATCGCTATCACGGCGACGCTTTTTTGATGACCAGCCCGAACGCGCTCAACGCTAACGAGTGGTTCAACAATGCTTACGATCTGACTGCCAGCTACGAGCGCAATCAGGGAGGCGCCAAACTCGCCGGTCCGATTCTTAAGGACAAGTTGCTATTCTACGTCAACTACGAGTTCCTGCGAATCAGGGATAATACGCAGACGCAGATGATCACCCCTTATGCGAGCCTCCTTTCCGGACAGACGATCAACTCGGGCATAGGCAGCATTCTCGCTAATCTGCCTCAGCCTACTGGTCCGGTTCCGACTGTTAATGGGGTGGCACCGGTGCCCGGTTTTGGCACGGCCCAAGTCGGCGAGCCGGACGACCAGGACAGAGACAACGTGACGCTCAGGCTGGATTATCAGCTTGCAAAGAAGCAGGTCCTGACCGCCACGTATGCCTGGAATCGCGAATACGCCAAGAACATCGATGCCGACAGCTTGAACTACCTGCCCATCACCCCGCTTTTGACCAATGACAGCCGTAACTTCCTCTCGCTTGCCTGGCGCGGTTCGTTCGGCCCGAATCTCACGAACGAGTTGCGCGGCGGTTTCAATCTGGCGCCCATCAGCTTTGCGCGGCAAGGCGGGCCGCCTCCGTACCTTCTGGATTTGACGCAACTTCAAGCGGATTTCAATCTGCCCAGTCCGATTGGAGTTCCACTCCTGACGGGCACGGAGAACAAGCTCTACCAACAGTCGGCCAGCATCGACCCGCTGAGCAACGATTGGGGGGATGGACGCAAGACCAATACTTACAATTTGCAGGACAATGCGACCTGGACTAAGGGTCCGCATGCCGTGCAATTCGGCTTCCAGATACAATTGATTTCGGACGCCATCAGCGACTCCATCGGGATTACGCCTCTGTATGAATTTGGTCCGAAAGGCAAGGGTCAGAGCGCCTTCTCGCCGACCGACGAACTGGGTGCCGTCCTGGGGGCGTCGATCTCGCAAATCACTCAGACTTTCAATGTAACCAGCGCCAGCGCCTCGCAATACTCCAGCCTTCCGAGTGTCCGCCACTACCGATATGACAACTACGCACTGTACCTACAGGACGACTGGAAGGTTTCGCAGCATCTGACCGTGAATGCCGGCCTGCGCTATGAGCTGTATCCGCCGGTGCGTTCGACCGATGGGTTGGCCCTGGTTCCCACACCTAGCGGGAATCCGATTATGACCGTTTTGTCGCCCAATGCGAATTTCGAGTATGCGTCGCAGTATATGGGCGGTGATTTATACAATGCGCGGCATCGCAACTTCGCGCCCACGGTGGGTATGGCCTTCGATCCGACGGGATCGGGACGGACGGTGGTCCGCGCCGGCTATTCGCTTTCGTACGTGAACGACGATCTGGTTGGGGCCATTGACAGCATGCTTTCGAGTAATTTGGGCCTCAGCATTACGGAGCGCCGGCCCCAAAAAACCGCGACCTTAGGACAAACCCTGTCGGCGCCGACGACGATACCGCCTTTTAACCTGTCGAATCTCGATGAGCAAGGCCAAATCGGGACCATAGACCCGAATCTTCGCGTGCCGTATGTCCAGCAATGGAATATCGGGGTCCAGCACATCGTGAGCGGGTTTCTATTGGACGCCCGGTATGTCGGCAACCACGCGACGGGGATGATTCGCGAGGTGAATTACAATCAAGTCGCGCTCGCGGGCAGCCCTTTCTTGTGCAGTTTCCTCGCCGCGAAGAGCGGGAACCCGAACCCGTCTTGTCCCACGCCAGCCAACCCGATTTTGGCTTTTAATACGCAGTACGCGGCATCTCCCAATTCAAACGGGTTCATGCAGGATGTCACCACCGGCCAGGCAGCCACCGCTGCACTCGAATATAGTCAAATCGAGCCGGGCGCATATAACCTTTATCAAAATGGAAATGCCCTCAACGGCGCCGGGATTCTAGGCAACTATTCCAGCTCGACCTATAACGGACTCCAATTAAGCGCGCGGCGCCTGCTGAGAAACGGGTTGCAAGTGCAGGCGAGCTATACGTTCTCTAAGGACCTCAGCGATTCTGCGCGCACCACAGATTCCGCTTTTGAACCATACCGCGATGCCTTAGCTCCGCAGCTTGATCGGGCCAGGACGCCTTTCGACCTGACGCACGCGTTTAAGGGAAACTTCATTTACCTACTTCCCTCTGGCGCCGCGCTGGGCAATGGGGCATTGCGGGCGGTCTTCGGTGGCTGGAGCCTGAGCGGAATCCTCACTGTTCAATCCGGAAATCCCTTCTCTATTCTTTCCGGATACGCGACGGTCGATACCGTAACCGCCGCGTTGAACACCGCGGATGCTACGGTCAGCGGCAGTCAGCTCAATCAGCTTTTTGGTGTCACGCAGTACCAGGGCCGCCCCTACTTTATTCAACCGGGCGACGTATCCAGCAAATCCCCAGACTTCACGAACCCGACGGCGGGCCGCCTGGGATTCCTGCAGCAGCGTGAATTTACTGGGCCCTGGGTATCGGATTTGGATTTGGGCCTGCAGAAAACGATCGTAATCAGGGAGAGCCAAAGGATCGAGATCCGTGGCGAGGCACTAAACGTTTTGAACCACGCGTCTTGGTTAATCGGCAATCAATACATTAATGCGATTTCGCCGCTCAGCGTCGTGCAGAATTTTGGCCCGGCTTACTCTGGAGCGCCGAATCTCAGTTTCGGCCAGATTTCAAATACATTTTACCCTTCCAGGAAGATCCAGGTGTCGGTGTATTACCGATTCTGAATGGGACAAGCGGGCGATGATTTTCACTGGCTGCCGAGAACAACCCACTCGCGGGGTTGCAGCGGCAC
>Ga0187871_10000686_pt1 | contig 31436 bp, 30 predicted proteins | sample June2016WEW_16_1_FD_132988 | JGI IMG/M metagenome (GOLD analysis project Ga0187871, IMG submission 132988) | Peatland microbial communities from SPRUCE experiment site at the Marcell Experimental Forest, Minnesota, USA - June2016WEW_16_10 | ecosystem: Environmental > Terrestrial > Soil >...
ACAACCGCTACTTCGGCTTCCTGGAAAGTGTCGTTACTGCCGTTGAAGATCAGTTCGCCGCGTGGACCAAACCCAACGATACTCTACGCCGATTATGCGCAATTACTTAAGACGCTATGTTTAACGCTGCCAGAGAATAGCGATGTGGTAGTGCTTGCCATGACTTTAGTGCCGTGAGTGGGGGAAGCTGGTCTGTTCAGAATCTGTCACTGGATGATGACAATCGCCTCTGTGTCGTTCAAGGTCAGTACGCTTGAATCCACCGTGGTAGCCACGGCTTTTTCGATCCTGAGGGTCGTCGTTCGAGGCTCTGCGGTGGTCAGTATCCTGAAATGGAAGATTGCAATTGGTCCATTTGCAATCGGATTCTGCCCCCCAGAGAGAATACAAGTATAGGTGTACAGCCTTCGCGCGGTGCACTGTAGCGATTTGCCCGAATTCATTGCCGCGCTACCTGTGTCAGGAGCGCCGTCCATCGCCATCAATTGCGCCGGGAAGATCACGTCCCATTTCAAGGCCACTGGCGCTCTGCCGCGTTGCGAATCCGCGGAGATATCGAGCGTTACCTGGTCACCGGGAGCCTTGATGACAGACGACACTGGGGACGTTTGGCCTAGAACAGGTAAGCAACTGACAACGAGGTATGCGAGTCTCATACGCGTCCAAAGGGCCGTCGCCGGAGAATCATGTCACCCCAACCTCCCCCTTTCGGGCAATTCTAAAGAGACTGCTGGCCACGAAGATATTATTGCCCCTCTTCACATTGTCCAGCCAGGATGATCGACGCGGCCTGCCCTCCGCTCCCGCAAAGCATGTGGCCGCTATGAGCAAAGATTAATCGATGGGCATGGGAGTGCTTATGCTTGGTTTCCGCCGGAGGCCCGCAGCGTTCGTATCGCCCGACTAGCATGTCCTAAACCCTCTCGATTCGCCACGCTGCCTAGATAGAGATACAAAAAAGGGCCGCCTAGAGATGAGGCGGCCGTTTCAGATCGGAGGAGGAGCGGCTCACCGAGTGAGCCGTCCCCCACTGCACATATTACCCCTATTCTTGTCGGTCGACTACTGTCCGAAGGTCGCATTTTCTCCCTCAGCGGCCGACTCTGGCGTGGTCTTTCACCAAATTTGGAATCAAATGTGTTTACCGATTGGCATGTTCTGTCGTCTACTCTGTACAGCGATGCGAGGCGTTGTTGGATGCCGAGGATTTCTCGGTCAACTGGGGTGATCCCGGGCTTATGAAGTCGATCTCAGATGGTCCACGCCCAGCACCCGGGCGACGACGGCAAAACGCGGGTCGGCGACGCGAGCAAATTGAATGTCAATCCACCACCAGTTACGTGTCCTTATCAATTGCGCAATCGCTCCTGGCATCTTTTCGTTCGAACGCCTCATGGATTCCGTGGGGCACATCTTCGCGACAGTGTCCCACTTCTTCGGCTGCGTCCGAGAACAACGGATCGCGCGCTTTTCGAGGCGCACCCGCCGGTTAGTTGATCCCTTAAGGGATTACCTAGAGTGTCTGAGATTTTCAGACAGTGCCAAAGGTATCAAAAGGTATCAAAATCGCCTGAGGAATGATACATTGAATACTATCCACAGGCGCTAGTTTGTTGCGTTCGGAGGCACGATAATTTTGCTCACGTTGGTGGCGATCGTAGTCATTGGGCTGTCACTCCTAGTCGCAAACCATTATCGATCGAATGCGAAACGCCCGCGCAAGCGCCTTACGGCCGTTGTTGCCGTCGTTGTGATTGGCGTCACGGCCGGCGCAACCTTGATTTTGAAATCACTGACCTCACCGACCTCCATCCTAGATGGCTGGACGTCGCCGAGATTCGCCTGGCGGGCGCGCCTGTTTGCACGCAAAGCAGAGGGCGACCTTCCTGATTTGTCATGGCATGAACTTTGGTTTATGGCGCACGCTCAAGGTGGTTTCGGTCTGGAAGGCTATGTTAGGCAGGCGTTTAGTTTAGAAGGGACCGTCGCAAATCCATACGTCACGCGTGACGATTATCAAAGCGGCGCACGGATCTTCCGCGAACGTTGCCAAGCCTGCCATGGTGGCGATGGAATCGGGGGGCATGCCCCGCGTTTAAATGGTCCGAGATTCAACCACGGCGATACTGACTTCGCGATCTACAAAATCGTCAGAGACGGTATTCCTCGGACAGGTATGGCTGCCATCCCGATGTCCACCAAAGAACGGTGGCAGGTCATCGGCTATCTGAGAACGCTACGGCTGGCTGCTTCCAGCAAGAATACGGAACAATTTGCGCCCGTAGCGATCCAAGTGAGCCGCGAACAGGTACGTGCTGCCGGAAGCAGAACGGATCAATGGTTGACCTACTCAGGCTCTCCCGATGGACGACGTTACACACCTTTGGCAGAAATAATCCCCGAGAATGTTTCGCGGCTTCAAGTTCGATGGATTCGACAATTTGACACGACCGAGTCAAGGAGCGAATCGACACCGATCGTGGTCGGCGGACTCATTTTCACCACGGAGCCGACGCCTTCCGATGTCGTCGCCCTGGATGCCAAATCCGGGGACGTAAGATGGCGGTACCAGCGAAGCCTGCCCGATAAGCTGCCGGCGTGCTGCGGCCGATCCAACAGAGGCCTCGCTGTTCTCGGGGCCGTGTTGTTCGAGGGTAGCCTCGATGATTATCTGGTCGCTATCAATGCAGCCGATGGGAGGGGGATTTGGAAAACTGCGGTGGCAAACCCATCCGACGGCTTCACGATGACAGGAGCGCCGCTCGTGGTAAATGGGTCAGTGGTGGTGGGTGTCGCGGGCGGTGAGTATGGAATTCGCGGTTTCGTTGCGGCGTACGATGCTGAAACTGGCCGACAACAATGGAGGTTCAATACGATTCCCGGTCCTGGCGAACTGGGTCACGACACGTGGAAAAACGATGCGTGGCGAACCGGTGGCGGCCCAACTTGGATCACGGGGAGTTACGATCCGTCGCTGGATCTTATTTATTGGGGCGTAGGCAATCCGGCGCCAGGTATGCAGGGAGATGTCCGTCCGGGCGACAACCTGTTCACCGACAGCATGATCGCCTTGCATGCCAGTTCCGGGAAGTTGGCATGGTATTTCCAATTCACACCCCATGATGAATATGACCGGGATGCAACCCAGACTCCTATCCTAGCGGACATTCCGATTAAGGGTGTCTTACGTCGAGTGCTCTGTGTTGCAAACAGGAATGGCTTCTATTATGTACTGGACCGAGCAACCGGTGAATTCCTCGTAGGGTTGCCTTACGTCGAACAGAACTGGGCGAAAGGTCTGGATTCGACAGGCCGTCCGATCCTCGCCTCAGACGCAAAGCTTTCAGCCGCCGGCCGGCTGATAAGACCCGGTGTTGGGGGTGGTACCAACTGGCAAAACGCCGCGTTTGACCCCAAAAGCGGATCGATTTTTATTCCGGCCACCGAAAGCGGTTCTGTATTCACCAAGTCCCCGAACCCCAGGCGCGGGGAACTTGGATTCTACCCGGGCAGCGAAGGCGGCGATTACAAAGAGCCGGAAGAACGCGTCGTTCGAGCGTTGGATGTTGCTACCGGCGCGAAGAGATGGGAGCGATGGGAACGTTCGTTGCCAACCTGGAAGAAATCCTTCGCACAGGGCTATGGCGGCCTGTTGGCAACGGGCGGGGGTCTCGTATTCGGGGCAGCGGGAGGCTTCGCGTTTGCAATAGACTCCGCGACCGGACACGAGTTGTGGCGGGTTTACCTGGGAGGGGACACCTTTGCGGCGCCAATCTCGTTCACAGTGGACGGGCGTCAGGTGATCTTAGTGTCGGCGGGCCGGGCACTGTTCGAGTTCGGATTGTAATAAGATCGCCCACCGCGGCTCATTCCAGTCATCGCAAGGACATTTCGTGAACAGATAACTAGAATTGCCAGTATAGGAATTCGCTTTGGCCGCCAAGATTTAGAATACCGATGGCCACGATCGCCGCCACGGCGGCGGCCCACGCCAAAGACGGTCTCCAAAGGAAACGGGTGGGAACAGTCGCGCCATCGCGTGGACTCGGCTTCCAGCCCAGCGCGGGCTCGAACCGGCTCAGTATTTGTAGAGAGTTCGGGCAGACGAAGGCAATGAATGCTGAGGCGGCGAGCCAGAAAGCTATGTGCTTAAGAGCAAGACCACCGCTTAACCCGATGCCATGCAGACCGAGCATTCCCTGAAGCAGATGCGTCGCCGTTTTCAGGTTGGCCGAGCGGAAAATAACCATCGATGCGGCGACGCACGCGAAGGTGATGAGGAAGCCCGCGGGTTGCATGAATCGCTCATAGCGCGCTTTATCACGCCATAGCTTAGACCCAAGTAGCCGCCACCCATGATTTACCGTCAGAAACGTGCCGTGGAGCAAGCCCCACACTATGAACGTGTATCCGGCGCCGTGCCAGATTCCAGACACAAGCATGGTTAACAAAGTGGGGAACATTAGCAGCTCGACGAAGGCCCCAGGGCCCATGTTCCGCTCGGTGACAAGCGGGCGGCCCCTGGCCGTACGGCGGCGCGTTAACCAGAGTGCTAACGGATTGTAAATATACGCCGTTAGGAAGCGCGTCAACGTCATGTGCCATCTCAGCCAAAAATCGATGATGCTCGAAGCCCGCAGAGGAGAGTTGAAGTTGGGTGGTAGTTTGATTCCGAATAACCGGGCGATGCCGAGTGCCATGTCGGTATACCCCGAAAAGTCAAAATAGATTTGCAGCGTGAAGCCGACGGCCGCAATCCAGGCGGGTAACAAGGCCATTCTGCTGCCTGAGGTGGCCTGCTCATAGAGGGGCGTCACAAATTTCGCAATGTTGTCGGCAAGAAATACCTTTTGGAACAGCCCAAACCCGAACAACGTCAAACCAACGGATACGTTGCCCATATCGAAACGGCATGACACGCGCTTGAACTGCGGCATCATTTCACGATAATGCACAATCGGACCGGCGATGAGTTGCGGAAAGAAGAGCACGAACAAGCCATAGTCCTGCAGCGTGAATGACTCAATCCTGCCTGCGTGAACATCAATTAAGAATGCGATCTTCTGAAACGTAATGAACGATATTCCAAGCGGCAAGATGATCCGTGCTAGAAACATCTGCGTGCCGAATACATCGTTGATGGCGCCCACGAAAAAATTAGAGTACTTGAAGTAGCCGAGGAACGCCACGTTGAACGCAATGCCCGCCAGTAGAACGGCCCGGGCAGCAGCACGGCTCCCCTGCTTGTTCAGGCGCTGAAGCACGCGCGCCAGCGCGAAATTAATCAGCACCGACGGCGCGATAATGAGCACATTCAACGGTCTCCACCAGCCGTAGAAGAATAGGGACGCGGTGATTACCCAACCGAGGGCCCACGCACGAGAAGCCGTTCCCAGCGCAAAAAACACAGCCACAACTACCGGCAGGAAGGCAAAAATGAATTCATAAGAGTTAAACAGCATTCGCCTCTTCGCTCCTCTATATCTTGGTGCTACCGCGCCAGCAAAATCGCGCTGATCCTTCGCACAATTGCGCCAACATTTTGAAACGATTCAACCTCAGCCACGCCAAACTTTACGCGGAATTCAGTTTCGACCGCCACAATGAAGCTCACATAGGCGAAAGAATCCCAATTGGGTACTTCATCGCGCTTGGTCTCCATTGTCAGCACGATGGAATCGTCCGACAAAAGGTCTTGGAGAATCCGCGTCAACGCGCGTAGAATGTCTTGATCGGTCATGCTACTCCAGCCTCCTGGCGAGATGGGTAGAGTGGGGCACATACTCGGACAACTGCAAGAACCACCGAGTGGCGCCGTCCGGGAGTTCGGATTCTGCATCAAGCGTGAAGCCTAAGGCCCCGTACAACTGGCTGACCACACCGTTTTTCGAGGTTGGTATGTAGTCGGCACGGAACGCCCGCACACCCATTCGGTACGCGGTCTCCACCGCGATATTCATCGCTTCGTGCTCCAGTTGCCGGCCGAATACCCGGCAGCTCATAACCCAGGTATCTATCTCGATTAGACCCGGCACCTGTGGGTCCGGACGCAGAATCATGGCACTGACAAGACCGTTGTCTCCGAACCTGTCCACGAGGCGGAATTGAAGGGTGAGGCATCGATCGGAGTCGACGAACCTGGTTACGTCCTCGAGGGAATGCCTCCGAGTCGTTGGATTAAACTGATTTGTTTTTCCGATCAACTGTGCAACACGGGCCAGATCCACGGTTTTGAAGGGTCCATAGGCGACCGACATGTCTAGTCCACCTAGAAAATCGTCCATGCTCTCGGACGACTCCAGGAGGGAGTCGCGCGAAGCGTTGGCCGAGTATTGATCCGCGCGCCGAGCATCGTCGGCGGTGAAGAAGACAGACTCGAAATAGCCGGCGTCCGCTAGGCACCGAACATATTGAGCTGCGTCGTCGGGCAGTTCCGGAACAGCCACCATGGGCAGGCTCTGTCGAATACGTGCTCGCTCCGCGGGATTGTCGTCGACAAAAACCAAACTATCGATTCCAATGTTCAACTCCTCGGCAATTCGCCGCAGGTTGGCGGCCTTATCTTCCCAGTTCGCGACGAAGGCCGCAACATCCGTTCGCTTTAGCAGCATCTCCGGATGGTCGCGGAACACCGCCTCAGCCACCACGGGGTCATTCTTCGAGCAGATGGCCAGAATCACGCCACGGTCTTTCAATTGCTTCGCGTAACGCTGCAAGGCAAGGTGGGCTTCACCGGTTCCCGTGCCCTCCCCCAAGATGATCCCTTCCGGCCCGTCGTCACCGATCACCCCGCCCCAAAGAGTGTTGTCGAGGTCGAGGACCAGACACTTTTTCGACAATCCACGCTGAGCAGCGATTACTCTCGCTAGTAGCTCTCCATACATCGGCCCCGCCGTCGGCGCGATTTCCTGTTTGGCTTGTAACCAGCGTGTCACATCGAACCATGCATCCAATCCATCTCGTTCACTGGCTCGTGCGATATCTAGGAGCAGAACGCCGTCTTCGGCTGCTGCTTGTGACAAACGACAATTCAGATTGGCGATCAGTTGCGCCGGCGCACCCGCAACAAGCCGGTCATAACTGCCGAACAATGGATCGGCGATGTTCAAGAAAGTCTGTTGGATCACGGTCGCGTGGAACGTCTCTCGCGCTTTTCGCCACAGCATACGCAACTCATCGATTGCCCGGCCGATCGCCGCATCCGCCTCCGCTGCCGTCGCCGTCAGCGGCACCGCCGCAATCGCCTCGCGCGCGGTGAGCGACAGCAAGATGATCTGGGGATCCACCCGATGCAGAGGCGAATCCGGGTCGAGTAGTTGTTGCCGGTATTGAGCGTACGGCGCGGCGTGGACATTGATGAGCAGCCGCCGGCGCAAACCCGATACTCGGATAGCTGGCGCCAGATGGTCGACTGTAGCGGAAGCCAGAATCGCAAGGCGAACGGATGAGAAACCATCGGGTGTTTCCGAGCACGCTGGAGCAAGGGCGCGATCAAGCTGAATCGTCTCGAGAAAGCCCAGCCGGTGCTGGGCCAGCGCAGCAAGCCTCTCTAGACGGTCCGCCGGCGGTTCAAGGGCCAGGCGGAGAGAACCTCGGAAGTCCTGCGGGGAAGGTAGCCAATCCATCATCTTCTTGTTAGCGATTCATGGTACTGGAGCTGCGCGTATCGCAAGATGCGATTCCGGCTATTCACTGAGACACTTCCGAATCTGCGGACCAGCCTCCTCAAGAAATGCAGTGGACCAACGTTGCGCACTTTCCGGGTCGAGATGGGAGTGATCGAATGTGTTCAACCCGGCCACCCTTGGCGCCACCAGGTTCAAGCCGAGGGCAGCGGCAATGGCCTTGGCGGTCCCGATAGGAGTTTTTACCGTCGGGACAACTGTTAATATCGTGCATGAGCGGCCGGCGGAAAGGCTGGGCAGAAACTCGTTTCCCAACGTGGTATACGATGCGAGCGTTTTCTGGTTGATATCCTCATCGTAGGATACCGGCCCGCTCGTGAACTGTCCACCGCTCAAGAGCCAAGCACCCGAGGATCGCGACCGAAAGATGGCGTAGCCGTCTCCGCAAGCAGCTTTAGCGTTCGCGCAAATCGCTTTGTGGATCGTTTGCCACTGGCGCTTCTCCTCGTACCGACTCCTCACCGACTCATCCCGCATGACGGTTTTGGCAGGTTCAGTCTCGGATTGCTCAAAAAACGAGTCGATATTGATCACATAAACCTTCGCCCTCGGGCGAAGCTTACCTAGGAGCGGCGCTTCAAACGTATAGTTCTCGTAATAGGCAAAACCCAGCAAATAGTAACTCTCAGCGAGCGACGAGAACCAGTCAGCAGTCCCCTTGGAGGAAAACCCGAACTGCGTGCGGCTATTCCCGAGAAAGAGCACCCGGGCTTTCGCGGCGGCGGCGCTTGCCGCCGGTTCCAGTCCAAACCAGAAAGAGCCGTGTTCGTAGTCACCGTAGTTCGTGGCTCCGCAGTAGCCGAGGTATCTGTCGGAAGAGTATCCGGCTGCTTGGCAATTGAATATGCCGTATTTTCTGAGGCTGTACGCGCTGGCACCAAGAGCTACCGCGAGAATGAGCAGTGTGTACAGACCCGGCTTGGCCCCAAACACAAAGCTTCCACGGCCACGCTCCGGTGGGTCGGTGAGGTCAATTTGGGAAGGCTTCGTGGCTGCCGTTTCAAGTTCTTTAATGTTCACGGGCATCGGTGCGAGTCCTCTTAGGTTCAAATGTGTCTCTCATGCCTCCTCCATCGCAGTACCACCCTCGATTCCCGTGGTTTTGTCCCTAAATGCCGACCGCAGGAGGTGCAGAAGGCCATCAGCTTGCTAGCGAAGGCAGGCGACGGTAACAGCTTCTTCCTTAATCTCGTGCGCATTTTGGCGGAGCTGAGAACATCTGTTATTTTGATCTGCTACGCGGCAGACCGTTTTCCCGCCGTTTGAATTTTGGGAACCGGCTAAAATACGCACCGATCTTCCAAGCGAACGACGGTCAAGCTCCGCGTTTAAGCCCCTCACAGCATGCGATCGCTTCAAAGCACCAGGCGCGCTAGGCGATTTGATTCGGTCGCCGCTTGAGCTCATACGAACGCATCTAAAGTTTCGACGTCGAGGTCAATCTTCCACAAACTCGTACCGGGTACGTCGAACAGCGACGTATCCGTTCGAGTCCCGCACCACGGCGCCATCGATAACGAGTGCAATCTCCGAGTTTGTCCCGCTGGAGTTCGGCCAGTTCGTGACTTTTACCTTTACGCGCCTGCCTATTTTGAGCGAATCGTGAGAGCACTTGATGAGCAGCCCACCACTGCTAATATTGACAGTTGTTCCAGGAATCCGTATCGCGCGAATGCAAAGTTCGGCCGATAGTTCAATTGGAAACCTCTGCGTCATCCGACGGTCCGAACCCACCTTCTTCGGGATGAAAACAGAACCGTCTTCGACGGCAGAGTCAGTACGGCTTTCGATTAGCGAGCCGTTGCCGTGGCGGTACGCTGCTGGCGTCGTCATTCTTTTGACCATTCTTACGGGGTTCCTTGTCGTGCGCATTGAGAATATTCACGAACGCGGACTGTTGTAATATTCGCGCTGACGACTTCACATAGCTGCAGCGAGTTGGCTGGAGATTTCCTGCCCGATGGCGAGCGAGGCAGTCGCGCCAGGACTGGGAGCATTCAGCACATGTAGAGAACGCTCTCCTGCGGCGAAACTGAAATCTTGTACAGTCTCGCCATTAATTGAGATAGCCTGCGCGCGCACGCCCGAGCCGCCGGCCTCTAGATCCTCCGGCCTGACATCGGGGACCAATGCGTTCAGAGACCGGCAAAATAGCGTCTTGCTGAACGATCGACGAAGTTCGCTGAAGCATAGCTGCGGGTATTTCTGAACAAAGCGCCAGAAGCCCACGTAGGTCAACGTGTCGAGAAGGTCCCGGACAGACAAATCCGTCTTTCGATAACCCTCTCGCGCGAATGCTAATACTGCGTTGGGTCCGGCCTCGATGCCGCCGTGAATCAATCGCGTGAAATGAACTCCTAGAAAAGGGAACTTCGGATCTGGCACTGGGTAAATCAGGTGGCGCACCAAATGTTGACTTTCCGCCCTCAATTTGTAGTATTCGCCGCGGAATGGCACGATTCTCAGCTTGCGCTTTTCGCCAGCGAGTGCGCTCACACGATCGCAATGTAGACCCGTGCAATTCACGATGTAGTCGGACTCATATTCGCCTTCGGTCGTTTTGGTGATCCAACGCCCTCTTTGCCGCTCAAGTTTGATAACTCGAGCATTAGTTGCGACGCTGCCGCCTCCTTCCCTAATGCATCGGGCCAGCGTTTCACACACCGCCGCATAATCGACTATGCCTTCTTCGGGAACTCGTATGGCCGCCACTCCGCCAACGTGCGGTTCTATTTGATGCATCTCGCCCGGCCCTAACATTTGCAGGCCGCTAAGGCCATTCATGCGTCCCCGGTCGAACAAATCGTTCAGCCGTGGGACCTCGTCCGCTTTCGAAGCAACCACCAACTTTCCACAGATTTCGTGAGGAATGCCATGCTTCTGACAAAACTCGACCATCTGGCGGATTCCGGTTACCGCCAGCCGCGCTTTCATGGAACCGGGCTTGTAATACAGACCGCAGTGTAGAACGCCACTGTTGTGACCGCTCTGGTGTTGTCCGACCGCTCGTTCCTTCTCGAGGACCGTGATTGAACCCCTTGGAAATTTTTGACCGAGACGGTACGCTGTTGCCAGGCCGACGATCCCGCCCCCGATTACTAGAATGCGCATAGATCTCTCATGCGGCGAAGCGAATACGATTCAGTATCGCGGTAAGCACGGATGGTTTCCACCGGTGAAACATGACACCGAGACCGGTGCCTAGCGTATTAGTAATCAAGTCCGTCGTGCCTGAATCTCGCGTCGGAAGGTACGCTTGTAATACCTCAATCGTGAGGCTGATTGTCAAGCCAAGCATCACGGTTACAAGAGCCGCCCGGTTAACTGGTTTAGTCAATGACAAGTACGCACAGCAGAAGTATCCGAACGGGACGAAGCCCACAACGTTTTTCAGAACGCCCTTCCAATAGCCCCAGCGAGGATTAAATTCTTTCCAGGCTGGCTCCAGGAGCTTCTCGTGCAGAATCGTATATTTCTCCGGAATGTACAGTTCGACTGTAGAGTTACCGTGGTTGTGCACGACGTTACCGGAATGTTCGTCAAAGAGGTATAGAGCGGCGCTGCGTTCATTTTCGGGCGAGTAAGGCCGACCCGTTGCCTCCCATGCACGGTAGTGTTGGAAGACCTCCGCACCAGTGAGCTCCTGCCTGTAGATCGCGAGGCCCCACAATTGACCAGCCCAGCTGTCCGGCTTAACTGGGGAGGTGCCTACGACGAGTTGACCCGTTAAATCCGCGCTGATCATCTTGAACCAGGGAGCGGGCTCAATGGCTAAGCCGTCAAGATAAACCATAGTTCCCTGTGCTCCTGAAGTGATGGTGACAAAAGCTCGTGACCCCTGATGGAAAACCTTCTTTACAGAGATCTCTGATGTAACGGTCCGATGTTGCGCGTCACGACGTTCCACTTCGAGTAAAAGATCAGCCCTATCCTGCTGTAGCGACAACCGCTGGAGGTTGTCCGACGAATAGAAGGCGAGCACCGTACCCGTGTCACGTATGTCGTAGGGAAACAACCTGATTTCCAGACTGCAGGGTGCTTGGGCCTCCGAATCGTTCAAATCGAACGCACTCGAGCTGAGAAGAGTCCCATGAGGTCCAAAGCTTACTCCATGCGCATATGCAAGCCAAGTCACATCGTTGTCCGGTTGATGGAATGGCCAGAGCCCAGCTACCAACATACTGAAAACGATGCAAACACAGACCCTTCCTAGAATCTTGGAAGGCTTGCGTATGCCAGTCTTGTCTGACACTTCTATTGTCTGTGCTTCAACAATGGTCACGACTTTAACCGACGTTCGCAGTTGGATTCATGTGTCTCCTTCGCGATGAGGAGCGACTGAAACAATGTCCGCGCCGGAGCGTCTACTTACCGACCTGAATCCCGTATGTCGTATTCCGTTGCGAATCGAATCTGACGCCTGCAAGTTAAACATAACAGGATGGTTTCCCAATACTGGATTCAAAAGGGCTGCTACCGGGGCTGGCCCGTTGACCGGTGTAAGCCTACAGCCAGTGGTTTTTTCTAAGGGTTGAAGCCACGCCGAATTAAGCTGTTCCAAGCAAGAGCGTTCGATGATTCTTTAGGAAGGAAATACGGTGAGTTGGCAATAGTACGTGAGCAAAGTCAATACTATACTGGGTTTTCGAGGAGAGTGAAGGCTCTCCTTAGCCACTAAGCTTATATGACGTCTAACATGGTAATCCGGCAACGAGCGCCGCAGCCAGTGCTTGTCTTGGTAGCTCTCTTGTTTTCCTCTGTTTACGCCTGGGCCCAGGCCGCAAACGCCTGCGACCTGAATGCAGACGGAGCTGTTAATGTTCTTGACGTGCAGCTGGCGGTAAACATGTATTTGAACTTGATTCCCTGCACGGCTGACATCGATACACTTGGCGTCTGCAATAGCAACGTGGTGAACACAGTACTGACGGCAGCATTGGGCGGTACGTGCGTTGTTACCAGCCACAGCGCTGCGTTGAATTGGACGGCCAGCAGCTCCTCAAATATCGCTGGCTACAACATTTACCGCAGCACGACCTCAGGCGGATCTTATACGAAATTGAATACCTCCCCGGTCGTCCCTACCAGCTATTCAGATAGCACTGTGCAAGCCGGCGTGACCTATTACTACGTGGCGACTGCAGTAAACACAGACAGCATTGAGAGCGCTTATTCGAATCAAGTGCAGGCCGTCATCCCAACTCCCTAGTCCTAGGCAGCAGACGCATCGCCAGACGCTTCGACTATTGCCGCTCGGGCTTCGGCTAGTTCTCTCTAGCTCCGTGCTGCTAACGCACCCCCGCGGATGACATCTTGTGCGCCCAAGGCTTCAAAACCTGACCATCTTGTCCGACACATGATTCGTGAAGGCAGGTTTCGGCTCCTGGCCCAGCGGGACGTATTGCGAATGTATTCGAGAGAATGCTTGGATGGCGGACATCAGCAAAACATGAAGATCAGCGGGGATTCTCGCCAGTGCGAGGTGGCATAAGTTCTCCGTCAGCGTTGTGCAGCCGCCTCTCACACGTCTCCCATTCCTCGATCGTGCACTGCCCCTTCCTGCAATCAAATTCGCAGAGCGCACTCTCTTTGGGTACATCCTGAATAATCTGGTTCTTGATCCACCTCCAAGCTCGGACGAGACGGTTTATGGCTGGAATTTCCATTTTGTTCCCCCACCCACGACAGTAATTGGGCACACTCGTGGAAACCATCGTCGGCAGAAATCGAGTGGCTTCAGCCTGTCTCGGTACGCGGGCTCAGAGGAGTCGGCGTTTCCCCTGCACCGCTAGTTTCTTCCTCGTCAGATCTTGGATGTTCTATTGTGCCAGTTTCACCGTTTTGCAGCGCGAATAGCACTGGCACGAGTATCGCCAGTGATATGAGCGAGAACGGTAGACCGCCATATCGATGCAGCTTACCCTCAAAAAACCCTGGATTCACATAAACCCCGAGGCAGGAAATAGTGACGATCCGCACGGCGTTCTTGAAGATAACTACCGGCACAGTCAAGAGGCTGAAAGAAACTCTCCTCCAGTTAGACTGAAGAAACACGTACCCAGCGAGAATGCTGGTGATGAATAGAGCCAAGCTCGAGCGTATGCCGCTGCATTCCTTCGCGATCTCGATCTCGACACCAGGGAGTGAAAACTTGAACCGCTGCCAAAGAACAGGTACACCCAGAAGTTTAAACAGGGCATATGTCATGACAGCCGATCCCTCTTGTAAGGCCACAACGGTCTTGTCCAGCGCAATAGTCGGGATCGGTATCATCAATAGAAGAAGAAGCAACGGAAAGAGAGCAGCGCGAGAGGATTGCATGCCGAAACAAAGTGCGAACCCTGCCATCCATACCAGTACGATCGCCAGCACCACAATAGAAAGATGGTCAGTTGGATTAAGAGCTGAGAACTGTGATTGAGCCAGACAAAACAGGACCACGCCGACGACGAGCAGAGGCGCACTTTTGGAGGGGCAATATCGCAGGAATGCGAAGATTCTTTCTCTTCGCAAGTAAACTAAGGACACGGACATGAGCGGTATCAAAAGGATGTGGGAGTATCTGTCATCATGCAACGAGAGGTGCAGTAGCGCGTTTAGAGGCCTCCAAAAAGGTAACAGCGAAAGGATGAAGAAGATTCCGAACCACAAGCCGTGTGCTGTCAGCCGTCTCGATATAGTCAGCAAATCTTCCATGAATACCAGCCGATAATTAGCTTCCATGACGATGCTCGCGTGACCTGCAGGGGAGGTTATGTTAGCCGTGTTTGGTCTACACGTCGTCGTTTGATTGGTGGGACTGCAGAGACAAAGACGGCGCTGGGTTAATCATGAGGTGGTGATTGACTGCAAAAAGCGCCAATTGTAAGCGGCTGGAAACACCCACCTTGCTAAAGATGTTCGTCAGGTGATGCTTGACAGTGCGCTCGCTGATCGCGAACACCTCCCCGACTTCCTTGTTCGAACTACCGCTCGCGATCTTCGTCATGATTTCCACTTCGCGGCGGGTAAGTCCATAGTCCCTGGGTGACTTTGTGCCGTTTCCTTGAAACAGGGAGTCACGGAGCGCCTCCACCAAAACCGCTACACTTTCACTTTCCAGCCAGTACTGGCCGGCCATTACACTCTGGAGGCTGTTGAGTAACACTCGTGCAGTTGAGGTCTTCATTACTATGCCGTGAGCCCCGAAACGAAAAGCTTCAACAAGATGAGTTTTCTCAACTGAGGTCACCATCACAACTATCCGTACTGAGGGCAACTGACTGGAGCCATCTACGGCTTGAAGATCGAACCGCTGAGACAGCGCTAAGTCAATGAGCAAAATATCGGGTTTGACGTGGCGCGTCAGTAGGGTGGCGCTACGAACGTCGGACGCCTCGCCAACGACACGCAGGCCAGGCTCGGACTCCAGCAATCGACGCACGTCCTCCCGACGGGTGTGATGCTCGTCAGCAATTACAATTCGAATAGCATTGGACTCCTTACTCATGGGGTCTTTCCTTAGGTCGGCGGTTTCCACTTTGGGAACGGCCTCGGGCTGAGTTAGATTGATTCCTGCCGGCGCGCGCTATTTGTGGGTCTTCTTTGGGGATAATGATGCAAGATACGCTTGTCCAATGTCTTGGCGGTTTGTTCGATTGGGTGCGGGGACAGCCTTCGAGCCGTTATTCTTAGAATACGCGCCATAACCGTAATATCCGGTATAAAGTCGATCGAGCCCTTCCATGCCATTGAGGACAATTCCGAGCACGCGCTGCCGTCCGAGAAGTGCGACAGCCTTTTCAAGCAGTTCTCGCGGCGTGCGTCCTTCCCTGGCCACCAACAATGTAGCATTCGCTTGACGCGCCAACAATAAAGCATCAGTCAGGGGCGACACCGGCGGGGAGTCGATAAGAACCCAGTCGAATTGAGTGCACAACTTTTGAATCACGCCAGCGAGCACTTCGCTATGTAACAACTCCGTGGGATGGCTTCGCGGTGTTCCTGCGGACAACAAATACCAACTTAGCGGCTCGACCCGCCGTATCACTGATACGGGATCCAGGCCATCTTCGATGCAGTCCGCCAAGCCCAGTTCGCCGTCAAGACCCAGTCGCTCAGTCAGAGTTGGATGATGAAGATCGGCCTCAATCAAGAGAACCGTGCGCTTGCCTCTTTCCGACAATGCCGTTGCAAGATTCAGCGCGATTGTGGATTTTCCGTCCTGCGGCAGGGGGCTGGTGATTACAAGACTCTTCAGCTTTCCCGCTTTCCAAAGTTCTCGCAAACACATTCGCAGGAACCTGAACCGATCGGCGCCGGCACTGCGTGGATCGGTGTGCATGACAATGCGGCTTTCCGGGAGCACTTGCACCTCTGTCGTCGGTACGTCTCGAAGCGAAAAGGGTGCCTCAGGGTTCTCAGAGGCTCCATTGAAGACTGACGAAGTATTGCCCGTGGTTTCAGGAAGTCTCTTCGGAAGGTCAAAAAAATGGCTCATAGGGTTGACTGCCGGCGAAGTTCCAAGCTCTTTGTCATCGTATGACCCAGAACCGCGAGATCCAATCAGCGTTTGCGCGTCTGTGCCTTCCACAGGAGATGCGCCGTTTATCATCGCATCGGGCTTTCGTTGTACCAGCGAAGGTTTGCGTGTTGATCGATATTTGACCTTGACTGTGATTTGCATCCTCCAGTAAATCAGGATCGAACTGCAATAGATGCTCCAATGTACCAGCGGCTAGGACCGATTCCGTCATGACCACTGATCCGTTAACCGTGCCTGTAGAGGTAGAACTCGTAAAGCTGAGCGACGAGCACTGCCAGGGCCAGGGCGGATCCAGCTACCCACTCAAAAGCTCTATTCCGTGTGCGCGAGCGTTCTTCCCATTCCGTGCGAATCAACGGTATACCTACCACGAACTTGAATGGAAGACCCTTACTTAGTTCCTCCTCGGAATGGAAGGATCGATCCATCATTTCCATCAACAATGCGAGAGCTAGTCCTAGGCCGATACCTGCGGCCGCACCACCGAGGCTGATTTTCATACGGTTAGGGCTTGATGGCACGGTGGGCAGGCTGGGTCGATCGATGAGGCGGAACTGCTGGCCCTCTTGCCGCTTTTCCAGATTTCCCGCCATTTGCGACTCCATCTGCTTACCGAGCTTGTCAGCATAATCTTGCTTCAACAGTTCATAGTTGCGGAGGATGGCCGTTAACTCCTGTTCGCGCACCGGCGTTTGATTGAGGCGCATTTGGTATTGCTGAATGGTCATTTTCAGCTGTGATTCCTCTTTGGTGAGGTTTGCAATCTCCAGGCGATTTGATTCCAGTTGGCTCCTAAGCTGTCCCACAGTCATGTCTTCTCTAGGTAATGTCGCCGGCTTTGTGGGTGCATCAGTGGGAGTGCTCGGCGTTTCATGTGGCGATGCACTCGACGGTGTCAACATAGCTATCAAGGCTTCCGTTTCTGCAATCTTCTCATTGATCCTGATCACGGCTGGATACCGAGGCGTATACAGGCTCAACAGTGTGGTTCGTTCGGACTGTAGCCGAGTCAGATCGCTTTGCGCCATGAGTGCCCGGTAGCCACTCAGCGATTCAAGATATTGCCGCTGCTCCTGCGCCCGGCTTAAGCTGATTGTCGCGTTCTGAAGCTGTCCTTGCAAGCCGCTCAGGATGGCTAGATTCCCTGTCTGTTGCTCCGGTAACTCACCAAGGTGATGCATCTTAAAGGTTCGAACCTGCTCTTCTGCTTCGGCGAGCTTAGTCTTGGTGGCTTCCAGTTGTTCACTCAGGAAGTTGGTTGTGGTCGTTGCTTGGTGCTCTCGTGTTTCTGTGTTCTGTTGAATGAAGAGCGACGTCAATTTGCTGGTGACTTGTTGAGCTAGTTGTGGGTCGTCTGCCAGGAACGAGATCTTAAAAGAATTGACATCATTGGGCCTTTGCACCGAATGACTCTCAAGTGGCTCGATGTTAATATCGTGGCGGATCCGTTCGAGAAGCGCCTCCGGCGAAAGGCGTTTCTTCTCCTTCGGGTAGAGGCTGAATTCGTCAATGATCCCAAGCAGCCGAGTGCGGGATAAGACTTCCTGGGTGGTGGCTTGAAGAGCCTCCCTGATGTCCGTAGTTGTCGTGGGAAGGACATAGCGCTGGGGAACCTGCTGTTGTACAACGAGAAGAAGGGCTTCAGAGCTATATTTTTGGGGGAGGAACGACAGAGCAATGAACGTCGCGAAAACCGCACCTGCGGCAGGTAACAATACCCACCAGCGGCGTCTGGCAATGACGGCCAGCAAACGCTGCAGACTTTGGTTCAAATTGATTTCTTCAGTGTCAGGCAAAGTAATGTCTGGCAAAGTTATATCTGGCACGGTACCTACCTTACAGCGTGATCATCGGCAGCCGACTTCTGGCAGTGACGTCGCACAACGGAAATCTCTCAGAAGCAAGCCGGTTGCCATTTGACCTTCTTGGATAGTCCTTTCGTTTTCAATCGAATGCGGACCATGATCCCAGGGACATCGGGACTCGGATTATCAGTATTCGGACTTGTTCCGGTTTATGCGACTAAAGTCCCATACCTTCACCGCTGGCGGGCCAGCCCGAGAGCCGCAAACTGAAGGTAGCCAGTGCTCGTGAAAAGGGCCTAGGGCACTTCGGATATCTCTGATTCCCTAGCGAGTTTGACCGATCATCCAGGGTTCGGCCGGTGCTTCACAGCCCCCTGGAACTGTATACACAATCCGGTCGTTCTCGATACAAGCAAAACCTATTTGTGCGCGCTCTCGACCCGGTCCCTTAATTCGCCACTTACCCTCCTCCAATAACAACTTCATTGCGCTCCGTTCTCGCCACCAGCTGTTAATGTCACTGGGACGCGCGATCCAGATATTTTTCTCGGTCCTCAGTTTTGACAGGTGGGCCAATAACTTCTTGTATACCGACAGTGCTCTTTCGTCCACCAGGTAGTCTGGATGGGCGATGAAGCTGATCAGACCGTGCTTCTCGATGATGAGTTCGATTTGCTTCTTCCAAAGATCTATCGAATAATCGCCAAGAATGTGGAACAATGAGTAATCCTGGACCGTTGTCAACGGCAGTTCGAGGACTCTTCCGATGAAGTATGGAAACACGGAGCAGCACCCGCCGCGTTGGGGTTCCAAATGCGCAACATTGGGAACAGACATATCGTAGGAAATGTCAAGGTCTTCGTACCACTCCACATTTCGATACATACACGCGGACCTAAATCCTTCCGCTCCGTAATCCAGGACATATCGGTTGATCCACTTCGCGTGTCTCAGAAACGTTTCCCGATCCCTAAAGAGGTTCCCATCGTGATTCAGTCCGTGAACGTTAATTTCGCAGTGCCGCGCTCGAATGGCTCCCAACAGCTCGCTCGATACGGTGTATCGCTCCTCGGGCACAAGTTGAAACGCCGACTTGACGCCAAATGCGTCGTCTACGTCCATTAGACGGGGAACAAACTTGACGCCCACGTTGGTTTCCACATCATGTGTAACGATCGCAGCACTAGAAGCTCCGTCCGGCCAGAACCAGATGAAGGGAACGCGCTTCACCTTCCCAGCTTTTATCGACAAGAACAAAATCCTCTCCAGCATTCGCTCCACACTCGTGTCCACGGGCCACGTAGGGAATGCAAGCTTGTCCCAGTCTCGAAGATAGAGCCTTTGCAGGGTTTTCCGGAATGAATCGGGCAACATCGGCCTGAAACCGTAATAAACTCGCCGGGCCGCTTCGCTTGACAGCAGAGATCTCATACCTGCATGTCCATTGGTGGGGTAGCGCTCCAACCTTAGGTTATCGACAATGGCTGAAGCATTAAACGGCAATCGAAGAGCTGATCCATGGGATGTCACATATCCTGCTAGGTCCGGAAGACCCGTACCATTCAGCTTTGCAGGAGAGTTGACGGTAGATTGCCCATAGCAGACGGCTCCCGGACCGAAACTGAAATAACCTGACTGCGGACGTAGTTCTTCTGGCGTAGAAAAGGTGGCCAGCCCTTCGGGACAACGATAAAAATCCACGAGGGCATTATTCACTGGGGAACCCGTGCCAAACAGACAGCAGAACAAAACGTTTTCGCATCGAACTGTAGGGGAACCGGGACGTCGTAGACGCTGGTTGGCGCCATCCGTGAAACGTTAGGCTAGTTTCCGAAATTCGCAGACTGAAGTACGTTCGCACGATGATGGGGCCCATGCGTCTGCGGAGCCCAGTTGTGTATGCATTCAATTTACAGCACTAGCTTGCGGCAGTAGAAAGCTTCGGCGTAACCGCTGGGTGAATTGCACTCCATCCCTCGCAGCCGCATGAGCGCAAGAAATGTGTCCTCCTGAAACCAGCGTTTGGAGTGCTGAGACTGAAAGGCATCCATAATGTAACGAACCTTCTTCCGACACAACTCTGCCTGAAGTGGCACAAATAAGCCGGGCTGTCCTAAGTCGCCGTCATATTTCGGAATTTCGTATTCTAGTATCAAATGATCTCGAAAGGTATTCCAGGTCAATTCAGCGATCAGACGGTGATCTTGATGTGCGTCCTTGCGATTGTGAGTGAAGATCAGGTCGGGGGAGACCTCTTTCTTTAACCCCTCGAAAAAAGCTTTCACCTCACCACTCACGACGGGCATGAATCCGTCGGGAAATGCTTTGACGAACGGTCCTACCAGACTTGTGGAGCCGGCGAATAGTGACGCCGCGCATTGCGCTTCAGTTAGACGGACTCCATCGGCGCTGAAAACCACCCAATGGAGAACACATTGCGGGTACTGCTCGGCCAGCCGGAGAATTGTTCCACCACAGCCGATTTCGATATCGTCGGAATGTGAGCCCAGGCAGAGAACCTGCAGTTTTCGATTGGGGCCTCCATTTAAGTCCAGGTGGATCATGCGCTTGCCGTTCTCATCTCAGCGCCATTGGCCGGAGCGGTAGAAACGTGATTCCATACCTTCCATGGTGCGCCGGCCTGGTTCAGCTCCTCCAACTGTTGCTTGTCTTTGAAAGTGTCCATGCACTGCCAGAAGCCGCTGCACTTGTGGGCCAATAATGTCCCATTCGCAATCAAACGCTGAAACGGCTGCCGCACGAGTTCTTCACCTGGATGCATGTAGCCGAAGATCTCGTTACGGAGCACGAAGAAACCGCCGTTGATCCAAATATCGGACTGGGTCAGTGGGCAGATTCGCGCGACGGTCCCGCCGGGAGCCAGCCGCACTATGTCAAAGCTCGCGGTAGGTTGCACCAGGAGCAAGGAGGCGACGGCATTACTCCGGCGGAATTCCTCGATCATGACCGGGAGTTCGAGGTCGCTGAGGCCATCCCCGTAATTCGCCAGAAACATTTCTTCGCCCTGCAGGTGGGGCTCCACCGCTTTGAGTCGCTCGCCGATTGTCGCGCTCGCACCGGTTTCCACGAAAGTGATTGTCCAATCATCGATATCGCGGTTTAGGAAATGAACTTTCTTCCCGCCTTGCGACCAGATGAAGTCATTGGAAACTGATTCGTCATAGTTCAGGAAGTAATCCTTGATGACGCTGCCTTTATATCCCAGGCAGAGAATAAAGTCTTTATGCCCGAAGTGGGCATAGTATTTCATCAGGTGCCAGAGAATGGGCCGAGTTCCAATCTGCACCATAGGTTTCGGAACGTCGTCGGCATACCCTCTTAGCCGCATGCCCGCTCCCCCACAGAAGAGTACGACTTTCATGACTCACCTCTCGTCCGACAACCGTCAACGAATGATTCAGGCGCGAACACTTACCAACTCCTCAAGCCACATTTTGTTACAGAAGAGACGATATTGTTCGGCGCGCAGTTGATCGGCAAGACGATCCGGCGGAAGCGTAACATCGTCGTAGGTGACGACGGAATCCTTGGGAACGTCGTGCAGGAGCGTACAACCCTCAACAAGCCCCTCCGGCAGGTAACGGCGATTACACATCTGGTCGGCATTGACCGCTTCACCGTAGGTCATGTACATGCCGTAGTCGTCGAGAACCTCACCTGCCTTCAGGTCGCGCTTGGCGACCGCGCACACCTCCACAACAGGACCCGCCAAAGGCTTAGCCACCGAATCGCGAAACAGTGCTACGCGAGCGATTGCATTAGGCACTTCGAAATGCACCAGATGGTAAGGAGTGAAGAATGCATAGAGGGGCCCGTCGCCCATCTTGTAAAGGTTCAGATAGTGCTGTTGCTTAGGGTCAGGATGTTCGGCCAGGCAATAAACCTTGGTGAGGGGCGTGCCTACGACATAATCGATGATGCCACCGTAGCTGCGCAACTCTTCGATGTCGTACAGCGATCCGATTTTCATGACGTCGCCGCGATACTCGAGTCCTCTCGACATCCCTTGAGATCTCACCTTGAATCCGGTCGCATTGGCCACGACGGCTTGCTCAAAGCTGATTTTCGAACCGTCGGCGAAACTGGTGACCATAGCGGCATTCTGGCCCCATCGCTCCGCAAACCCACGCTGCGTCGTTGGGTTACGGTAGGGATCCTGGAGTCCCTTGATGTTGCCCATAACGCGCGGCGTAAGGCCGAGGCCTTTCACCCAGCGGTACAAATCTATCTGGAGTCCAGGTTCGTCACCATCGCAAGCGGACAGGATCACTCCATACTTCTTCGCGTAGACCTGCAGGATCGGACCGATCGTTGCGTCCACCTCGGCGTTCATCAACACGACGTCTTTTCCATGTTGGAACGCGTCCAAAATGACACGGGCGCCGAATTCCACCGAGCCCGTCACGTCGACCAGCACGTCGATCTGCTCGGAGCGCGACAACAGGAATGCGTCTTCGGTGACCACCGGCTTGCCGGCCCGGATCGCGTCTTCCACCTGGCCTTGCGTTGTCGCCACGACGGCATCGTTCCGGCCCGCGTACGCGAACATGTCAACCGCTCTTTGGGGCCGCCGGTTAAATGCCGCTACCATACGCATCCCGGGGACGCTGTTTGTAATCTGATTGGTCAGCCCTTGCCCCATAAAGCCGGCGCCGATGCTGGCAACTCGAATGGGCCGGCCTTCCGCTTCCCGTGCCTTCAATGCATTGTCAACGATGATCATCGTATCCTCCGATCAGACTAAGTGCAGGCTCATGTGATTTCTTAAGTCGGCTTCCTGCTTGTCTAACAGCGGCCAAGCCTCGTCTTTTTCTGAAATTGCTGTGACAGGAAACGGCCACGACAGCTTTAAGCGGGGGTCCTCATAAAATAAACCGCCTTCCGAGCCGGGCGTGTAAAACTCGCCCACCTGGTAGCTGGTTTCCGTCTTGTCTTCGAGTACCTGGTATCCGTGAGCAAAGCGCTCAGGAACATACAGGGCTCGGTGGTTGTCTTCTGTCAATTCGACTGCCACGTGCTGGAGGTAACTCGGACTTTCCGGCCGCAGATCGACGATGATGTCGAGTATCGCCCCACGCGTGCAACGCACGACCTTCGTTTCGGCCGCCGGAGGAAGCTGAAAGTGCATTCCCCGTAACGTTCCTTTCTTGTGATTGAATGCAACGTTGGCCTGCGCAATGACTGGCTTTAACCTATGTGCCTCGAACTCTTTCTGGCAAAATGCGCGCGCGAAGAATCCGCGGGAGTCGGGTCGGGGCTCCAGGTCGATAATGTAAGCACCCTGGAGTACAGTTTCAGTGAAAATCATGGTGGTGATGTCCTCTAACGTGAATTGACAGCTGCTTCCGCGATCTCTGCCTGGTGGCTCCAACGCAACGAATCGTCCAACCTTCCGGTCTTGATGAGCTTCTGGATTTGGGCGATTCTGGTATAGACGCCGCGCTCCAGCACGGCGGCGCTCAACCCCGCTGAGCGGTAGGACTCATAAAGTTCCTGCGCCCCTTGGCGAGCGTTCCATTGTGGTCGGAAATTCGGCAGAACACGCAGGATCTTGTCGCAGCTCACGCGGTAACAACGCTTGTCGGGTCCGCCGCCGGCGGCGTACTCAATCTGGCAGCCTGGAACTGTTTCAGCGACGATATCCGCGAGTTGGCATATGCGGTAGTTCTCCGCAGTCTGCCCGACATTGAAAGTCTCGTTGTGGATGATCTCAACCGGGGCATCCAGTACGCTGACAATCGCCGAAATGATGTCTCGGATATGCACGATGGGACGCCACGGCGTACCATCGCTTTTGATATATACTCTGCCCGTAGTGTACGCCGACGCCACTAGGTCGTTCAAAACCACATCCAGGCGCAAGCGAGGGGATGCGCCGTATGCGGTCGCATTCCTCATGTAAGTCGGGCTGAAATGGTCGTCTGCGAGTTGTGCCAGATCGCGCTCGACGAATACTTTGGACTCTGCATACGCGGTCACCGGGCTTAACTGAGCCGCCTCGTCCAGGAACTCGTCTCCGGCCGCTCCGTACGTGCTGCAGGAAGACGAGAAGACGAAACGGCGTGCCCCCGCTGCTTTTGCTAACTCCGCCAACCGGACCGAGGCTCTATGGTTGATGTCGTAAGTGAGATCAGCGTTGAGGTTACCCAGCGGGTCATTCGACAATGCGGCCAAGTGCACGACAGCGTCGAAGCCAGCGAGGTCGGCCTTCGTCAGGTCGCGGACGTCTTTGCGAATCTCCGGGATGTCGGGAACGGCTTCTCCGAAGTCACAGCCCGCAAACAGGTCCGTGTCTAGTCCCACAACTGCATGGCCGGCGGAGAGCAAGAGTGGCCCAGCGACGGCTCCAATATACCCTTTATGGCCTGTCAATAGTATTCTCATATGGAAAAGCTTTTGCCCCTTTTACCCAGATCACAAGGTGTCGGTACCTGAGCGCTCACAGAAGTCTTCGAGGTCCCTCGACGCAACTTGAATGCAAGCTGCCGCCCCCTGAGTCCCAGAGTTCCAAAGTTTCCGAGCGACCCGTCAGATTAGGCCCTGTGCTGCCCATCGAAGAAAATGCAGTTCCACTGCCAAAGCGGGTTTTGAGCAATAACGTGTTTGTCTTCAATCAAGTAGCACCGATAGATATTGACTTGGAAGTGATGACGATTGGGACTTGCTGCGAATTTATGGGACTAAAGTCGCAGCTTAGCAACGAAGTGACCTCGGAGCAAGACCGCCTTCAGGCCACCAGAGTTGGACGATTCACAGGCAATCGGGCGTCCGATAGCACGCTCTCACGCGGGAGCTCCACTGCGACATGTCTCTCTTGGCGGATGAGGTAACGTTCGGCCCCGGAAGTTGTACGGCGTCGCACTCCGCATGCCGGTCCCAGCCAGAATTTCGATATTTAATTAGCATGCTATTTAATCCATTGCTCTTCAAATTCCCGCTGACATCAGGCGCGAGAAAACAACTACGCTCGTTAGGTTTGGGTCCGGATGAAACCTTGAACGCCCTTGCACATTGGTTTTACTAGCCGATATGCCTGTAAATCAAGCCGCCAGCCCCGATGAGAAGCCGGTCTGGCAAGAGCCGAAACACTTTCTTAGCCACTCGCTCCTTCCAATCGGAATCACTTCTCACAAAAGCCCCTTTCGACTGGGCTGAGCCCAAGAATCTCAAATAGGTAAGCATCGAGCGCTTGGCGCCCCAGCGGTCCTTAAAAGTTATCAGTCCGTCGTCGCCCCATTCGGAGCGGCCGAGGTCGAACAAACGCAATCCGTCCTGTTTCGCCTCCAGCATTGACTTCCAGAGCAATAGGTGCATTCCGCCGAGGTTATGGAATTCGGCGTTTGAGCAGCCGTACTTATAGACTAAGCTGTCTTTGTAACGGAGCGTGAGAATGGCCGCGATGGGTATCTTCTGCCTGAACGCAACTCGAATCTTCAGCGCTTCCCCAAAAGAATCAATCAAGTTCTGGAACCATCTCTTCGGTTGTGGCGGGACAAGGTGCCGGCGCCGCGTAAGCAGCATGAGGCGATAGAAACTTTCTAAAAGGGACAACGATCGACCCTCTTCATAACCCAATCCCTCCCGCTCAGCGCGTTGTATCTTTCTTTGTGTGGACTCTTTGTGACAGTTACGAAAGAGGATATCGACGCTTGGGCTCAGGTCAATTTCATGCAGGCAATAGCTACGGGTGGAGTGCGATCCAACCTGGACTATAACGCCTGGGCGTGCTGGCCGAATCTCAACGTATCTTAAATTTTCGCGCAGTGGTTCTTTTGCCAAAGCAGAAACGATGGCATCCAGGTCGCCGGCGATGTTTACCAAGAAGTCACAGTGATCTGAGAATGGAAGTGAAACTAAGCGCCGGCCGGTCAGCCAGCTTTCAACGCGGCAGAAAACTGCGGCGTTCTGCAAATCACAACCAGGCGGACATGTGCTAATCGCAATCGGTTCGTACCCGTAAGTTCGATGAAGCGCTTCGAGCCATTGGACTGTATGAAAGACAGACGAGCGCGGGTGACGCTGCAGGAACTCGCGCCATCGAGGATCATTCAGCGGTTGGAATCGGTACAACACTTCCGGGGCTTGACTCAGCTGACCATCGCTGCTGCTTTGACCTAACAATGAAAACGCCATTGGCAATTCAGAGCCCCCACTTCAGTCTGACAGGTGTCTCGTCAGGTATCCGATACGGGGGGTCTTTTGAGGCTACCAGGATATGGGAGGATTCAGCGGCAAGAAACGGTCGAAGTCCTAATCTGGAGTGAAACGGAATCGCTTGGAACGCGTCTCCCTTCAGGCAATCATAGTACGAAGCCTTAAGATATACTAGGTGATGACAAGCGGCCGGCGAAACGGTCAACGTCACCCGCTCCCAGCCTCGGGCAGCTAGGGTATATCCCAAGAGGCGCTAGGTTATTCTGCATGGGGGAGTTAACCTATTCTCCCCGGCTCAAATGCGGCGACTGCGGAATGGGCCGATAGCATGAAGGATAATATACTGAACTTTCGAAGAGTACTTTTCACTCGAAGTACCGTTATGACGGCCAGGCCAGACTTATTGCTATGGGACGACGCCGGAAGTGGATGCGGGCGGTGACGAGAGCGGCTCAAATCAAGCTCAGCGACTGTCCCCCACGGACATCTAAACCAGTGGAATGCTGGGAGAGGGAAATTCGAATAAGCTACAGATCCAGTCCGACTCCTCGGATAAGACTGTTATCTCGCCCGGCCTGCAAGCTGACTCCTCCCCTTCTGCTGCCAATGGCCTATGCCGTCCGAGTGAAAGGAAAGGTTGGGCACGCGTGGAAACTTCGAGCTGAGCTCTAACTCATTTCGGCCCTAAGACCGCTATTCTATGCAGGGACACCAACCTACGGCCGATGAACTTTAAAGATGAGACTCTTACTAAAGATGAAATGCTTACTTTCGTTGTTCTGTGCTTCGCACGTCCGCGTTGCTATTGCAAATGCTGGCTTACACCTACCCGGATACTCGGGTGAAGGGCTCTCCGCCGTGACGGCGTCAGGATCAACCCGCACGAACCCTTCCGGAACTTGCAGGGTCGTCTCGGTTCAACGCGTGGTTAATGCTCGCTTTAGGAGGACAATGTGTCAGCCCATGAGGTCTTGCCCATGAGAAAGTTCATCATACCTCTAGCACTAAGTTTTCTTGGCTCTGTTGCGGGATACGCGCAAAATACACCAACCTTGGCGCTTGCTCGAGGCAATACGGGCATCAGCAGCAACGAAGCTGGCCGTGCGAGTAACTTTCAGTTCCAAATGGAGTCGAGCGGATGGCCACGTGCGGTCACAGCCGGAGAGACGGTTTTCATGATGGGCTCGTGGCCGAACGGAAACAATCCGACGATTAGTGACGACAAATCAAATACTTGGAGATCAGTAACTCCCTGTAACGATGGCAGTATGAACCACGGATTCTGGTATGTGGTCAATGCCGTGGCGAATACGTCCATGATCACAACCACACATGGCTCGCCGGTTGGGGATCAGGTTTTCGACTGGGCACACTTCTATAATATGTCCACGGCCGTTGCCGGATTCGTGGACGGTTCATCATGCGTGACTAGCGTTACTCCTGTGAATAATACCGCTCCGAATATCAGCGGCACGCCATATACTACAACGACAAATGGAGACCTCATTCTTACTTGTGTCTATGTTTCGGGAGGGTTAGGACAAGTCTCACTTACCTCGAATGCTTTCACGTCGATTACCTGGCCTGCTGGTTTCACGGGACTGAACGAAGAAACATTTTATGGTCATGCATGCGCCTACGGAGTGCAAGCGACAGCCGGGTCATTCACGCCGACCTTTACGGTGGCGCAGGGCTCGCATAATACTTTTACGATTATGTCCGCTGCTTTCAAGGCTGGATCCGGAGGAACCGCTCCAGGGGGCGGCGCTGCGATACTGCTCTCCGAGGTACATTACACAACAGGTAGTGGACAAACGGATAGGATTAACTTGCCGTGTCCCGCTGGTACGACTAACGTCACCGTAATGGATGATGCCGCCAGCTTGACCGGTGTCACGGATAGCAATTCAAACGCATGGTCGCATGTCTCGGTTCCCGGGAATAACTACGGTCCAATTTTTTACCTTAATAATCCTACAATCTCCAACGGAAACACGTACACGCTTAACATGACGTTTAGTTCCACCGGGAACTATGATCTAGTCGGCTTATTCTGCCTCGGCAATACCGATGGTGTGGATACTGCGGCAACCGCAGCCAACAGTTCGACTTTGGATGGGGCCGGTTCCGGCGCGACCTATGGCGGAAGCCAATCTGGCAATATCCAAACCGACTCTCCCAGCATAGGGACATCGGTGCCAGGGGATTTAGTGATGTCCGTCGGGGCTATTGGTGTCGGTCCGGCGAATAACTGCGTTATCGGAAAGTGCGTGTTCGATTATGTAGGATCTACAACCTGGAACGGCGCGAGCGGTGACAATGAATCCTATGCGAACGGCGATACCATGGCCCACCAGTATGCACCTACAGCCAGCATGGTGGAGTTTGAATACAATCTCGCATCGGGCGTTTCCCATGGAACTGACGTGGCCATTGCATTAAAAGCCGCAAGCTCCCAGGGGGCAGCCCCCGCTCCTCCGACTGGCCTAGGAGTGACTGTGCACTAGCCGCTTGACTTCGCTCGCCTTCCCTGTTCGCGTGGTTGAATGTGAACGGCACAGTTCGTCACACGCACATCTTTTATTCCACGGTGACGAGCGACCACAGCGCGCTGGCCGCCCGTCTGTTCTGATGCAATAGCCGAACCGGCAGAACTTCAACGAGAGCTCAAGTTAGCCGCTGATCGAGCCTTTTAAGAAGAGAGACTCGTTGCTTAGGCCGAAACCAAGCTCTTCTCTTCAACCGCCGAGGACCCCTTCAATCCCTTAAGGAGATCCAAGTAAAAAGATTTCTGTCCTGCCACAAACAAGAGCATCCCGACGAACGTAACGAAAAGAACGCTACTTTCTACAACAAGTCGGGGCAAAGGAGTCAGCAATTGACCGCACATTAGGCGTACTCCATAGGCTACCCCCCCAGCCACGATGCCTGAAGTTAGCGGCCGGCTCACCGTCAGCAAAATGTCCCGGAAGGAAACTGCTGTACCCTGCACGCACCATGCAATAAACGGAATGACCCACAACGTCAGAACCGCCGAGTATCCGAAAGCCACTCCTTTGGGTCCATAAGGCAATCCCATAACGTAACCTGCGATGATGGTGGGAGCGAAAACCAGTGCGATCCTCAAGCCCCGCTTCACTAATCCCAGTGAGTAGAGCAACCATCCCAAAGGATTAATGAGTGCGAAAATCAAAATCGTCGGCGCCAAGAAGCGAAAGATAACGACCGCATCTTTCCACTTTGGCCCCAGGAGAACCGCGACCACGTCGTCAGCGAAAAGAATACAGGCAATCGTCAGAGGTAGCGTCATTGCCAGGACTAGTGAGTAGCCCTTCAGGAAATAGTTCCGAAAGCGACTGGGATCGTCCTGAAGTCTAGACAGTGCTGAAAACGCTACTTCACCCACCGCTGAATTCAGATTGTCTGTTGGAATGTTGACTAACTGGTAAGCCCTTCCGTAAATCCCGATTGCATCCGTTCCCCAGAACCGGCCTATCAAAACTTTTTCGGCATTATAAGCAACGTAGGCTACCAGGCCGTTCAAGGTGAGAGTGCCGCCAAAACGCATCATGGACCTAATCCCGGTCCCCCTCTGCGGTAGCCCAGGCACCCAGCCTGTGGCCACCCAGAACCCAATTGTAGCGACCAATGGTGAACTGACCGTCATCGCTACCAGAGCCCAATATCCGTAGCCGGCTTTCGCTCCGCTAATAGCAATTGCGGTACCCACAATCAAGGAAACCACGCCTATAATCGACAAGGCGGTAAAACGCATCTGGCGTTGAAGAAGCGCTGAGTGTTGCACTCCGGCGGCGTTGAAGAGGAATCCCGCCGCCAAAACAATCGTAACCCCAACAAGCCGCGGCTCGTGGTAGAAGGCAGCGATGAAGGGAGCCAATACTACGGCCAGCAGTCCGAGCAGCGTGCCAACTACGATATTGATCCAGAACAAGGTTGAAATCTGCCCCTTCGTTACCGTCGTGCGCTGCACTGCGGCAGAAGAAAGCCCGAAATCTCTCAACAAATTCAAGACTCCAGTGAAAGCTGTAACCATACCTACTAACCCGAAGTCTTTAGGGGCCAAAAGACGTGCCAAGATCATCAGGGAGCCGCCACGAAGGACGAAATTTGCCGCTTGTGCGCATAGTCTGGCAACACCACCCCGAATCGCTCGCTCTTTCAAATCCTTCATTGCGTTTCCAGACCGCTCTCAGCCATCCACTTTTCGATCGGAGGACATTTGCACAATGCCCAGCCATCGAGTATCAAGGCAATTCACTCAAGGTCTCGCTCCTATCGCGAGAGAGTGCCCTTTCATCGCGAGAGTACGGCAGCGGGGTCACCGAGCCTAGTTGGAAAGCGGCTGCGTAGCGAATTCTCCAATCGTCTCGCTTCTTGTTTAGAGGCTCCAAGCCCGAGTAGTGATAAGGCCATTGACCTCTTAAACTAATGTCCCCATCATGGATCTCATCAAATAAGTCTGTCACTGGCTTCCATCCCAGCTCTCGAGCAACCCTCGCCCGGACATCCACCGCAATTCCCGATACAAAAAGGTAGCCTTGAGGACCGACTAGTCGCGCAATATTACGAAGACATCGGTCTGCCTCCGAGTCCTCCATGTGGCACAGAAAATTGCTCGCCACTACTATGTCCTGAGGTCCTAAAGACTCAACAATCCGTGGGGCCTTGGCGTCTTCAACGTGCCACTTGAACCCATCCTTAACCCAGTTTCTTACGACTGCCACGCCCTCATAGAAGTCAAAAAAGTCTGCCCTCTCATCCGGGGTCATCCGCTCAAAAACCTCAGAACCCACGAGTTCGGAGCCGGGCTCGCAAATTTTCCACCGCCCCGCAGCCATGCAGTCATGAATCTGTTTATCACCCACCCCAGCGTTTAGGGGGTAAACGCCCCGTTCTGCAAATTCCACCGCTTCCTTCGAAATGTCGGCAGCCTGTAAGATAAGCCTAAGATCGGGTCGCGCTGTCTTTATCGCCCAGGCAATGGAATAAGCCTCGGGGCCGGTGCTGCAACCTAACACCGCGACTCGTACCGTATCACCGCGGCGCTTCTTGTCCACCAGACGCTGTATCAATTGAAGCTGGGCGCGATTTCGGAGAAAATATGTATTAAACGCTTGGGCCCGAACATGCTCTATCCTGGCCAACGCGTGAACAAAATGACCATACCAATGGAGGGGTCGAGCTGTGCGAAATGAGGCCGGAAGTATATTCCACAAACGCTCGCTG